>OBZR01000652.1_pt1 | contig 18035 bp, 17 predicted proteins | sample 1495541 | NCBI WGS metagenome assembly OBZR01 (sample SAMEA2580240, study PRJEB22360) | human gut metagenome | biome: human gut; feature: human-associated habitat; material: faeces | place: Denmark | collected 2008/2010 | reverse complement strand
TATTATGGGCTTATAGCCCTTGATCAAACCACCCGTTAGACGGGTGGTTATGATTGTTATTAAAAAACATCTGAGCATGCCCCAGACGTTAACAAAGTAATTAATGAGCGAAGGTATTTACACCAAGTAGAAGAGAGAGTGTTCCCATGATGATACCTGCAAGGATAACCCCCAGCATAACGGCAATAACACTACGTTTAAAGTCCCAATCTAGGATAGATGCTGCTAGGGTACCAGTCCAGGCTCCTGTTCCTGGAAGTGGAATTCCCACAAAAAGGAGGAGGGCCCAGAAGACCCCCTTATCTCCGGCAGCTTTTTCAAGTTTTTGGCCACCACTGTGACCTTTTTTAAGACACCAGGTAAAGAAGCCCCCAATTAGAGGTTTGTCTGCCCCCCATTCGAGAACACGGCGGGCGAAGAAGAAGATAATTGGAACTGGAATCATGTTCCCAATAACACAAAGAATTAGGGCTTGCCACCAAGGGATACCTGAGGCGATAGCAACAGGAACGGCTCCACGGAGCTCAACCAAGGGAATCATAGAGATTAAGAGTGCAATGATGTATTTCATGAGTAACCTTTCATAGGGAAATAAAATAAAGACTCAAAGCCACAAGAGCTTTATCAAGAGTGATAAGACTAATACTACTGCGAAAGTGCTAACAAGTACTTATTGGATTAGGTGAGGCTCAGCCTGTCAAAGTGGATCAAACACTTAAAGTTACCTAATATTTTAGTCTTATTTATTGTATCTTATATGGTCTCTAATGACAACTTTAAAAAGCTTTTTGAAGGTATAGTTTCCCATGTGCTGACATTTTTGGTATAATAATAGTCAGTTATAGTCAAATTAGACTGGAGGAATTAAGATGGCAAGAAATACATCAGATAGTATAGAAGAATATATTAAAGAATTGCTGGGCCAGTCTGGAATTGCTGAGATTCAACGCTCGAACTTAGCAGATACTTTTCAAGTTGTACCGAGTCAGATTAATTATGTTATTAAGACCCGCTTTACAGAAAGTCGTGGTTATATTGTTGAGAGTAAGCGTGGAGGTGGCGGTTATATTCGTATCGTCAAAGTCAGATTCTCTGATAAGCACCACATGATTAATGATTTGCTTCAGAACTTAGCGGATCAGCTCAGCGAGCAGGTATTTACAGACTTGATCCAGTTGCTTTTTGATGAAAAAATCATCACAGAACGTGAGGGAAATTTGATTTTAGCAACTGCTAGTGATGATATTTTAGGCGCAGATGCGGCTGCTATTCGTTCGCGTATTCTACGCTCGCTATTACTTAGATTGGATAGAAAAGGAAATTAGATGACGACATATTCAAGAAAAATGCAGGCCATTTTCCATCGTGCACAGCTTGAGGCAGAGCGTTTTGGAAGTCCTTTTCTGGAGACTTGGCATGTGCTTCTGGCTATGGTTGAGGTTCCAGGATCTGTAGCCTACCTAACATTTACTGATTTTGAGGACCATATTCGTGCGGAAGAGATTGAGACAGCCGCTGTACTAGCGATGGAGAAAAGTCCAAAAGACTTGTCTGAATCAGATATTATCGATTTACGTGCACAGTCACATGCTTTAGAGGCTATGTTGCAAGAGGCAGAGGGAATTGCTGGTGTGACTGGTGCTGTAGAGGTAGGGTCTGAACATGTATTGATGGCCTTTCTCCTTCATAAGGATTTGATGGTTTGTCGTCTCCTTGAAGTTGCTGGTTTTCAATATAAGGATGACAGCGATAAGCCTCGTATTATCGATTTACGACGTTCTTTGGAGCGTTATGCAGGTCTTAGTAAGCAAGATTTGAAGGCCATTCATGATCTTCGTAAGCCTAAAAAATCAAAGACATCAGGAAATTTTGCTAATATGATGCAGCCTCCTCAATCTTCTACTGGGGAGTTGGCAGATTATACCAAAGACTTAACGGCAGTAGCCGAGTCAGGAGCTCTTGATCCTGTTATTGGACGTGAGAAAGAAATTTCACGCATGATTCAGGTTTTGAGTCGTAAAACGAAGAATAACCCAGTTCTTGTAGGTGAAGCAGGTGTTGGTAAGACGGCACTTGCGCTTGGCTTGGCACAGCGTATTGCTTCAGGCGAAGTACCTTTTGAGCTGGCTGATATGCGTATCTTAGAGCTTGATATGATGAGTGTGGTTGCAGGAACACGTTTCCGTGGTGATTTCGAAGAACGTATGAATCAAATCATCGATGAGATTGAAGCTGATGGAAAAATCATTCTCTTTATTGACGAACTGCATACGATTATTGGTTCTGGTTCAGGTATTGATAGTACCTTAGATGCGGCAAATATTTTGAAACCTGCTCTAGCACGTGGAACTCTTCATATGGTTGGAGCAACAACTCAAGCAGAGTATCAAAAGCATATTGAGAAAGATGCAGCTCTTTCTCGCCGTTTTGCTAAGATTACAATTGAGGAGCCAAGTGTAGCTGAGGCGATTGATATTCTAAAAGGCCTACGTTCGTCTTATGAAGACTATCATCGTGTAACGATTACTGATGAGGCGGTTGAGACAGCGGTCAAGGCGGCACATCGTTATTTGACGAGTAAAAACTTGCCTGACTCTGCCATTGACCTTTTAGATGAAGCGAGTGCAACTGTTCAAGGTCGTATTAAAAAAGAAGCCAAACGTGAGATAACGCCTTTGGATGAAGCGCTTCTATCTGGTGATATGAAGGCTGCTGTTAAACAATATAAGGCTAGCCAAAAAGCAAAATTACCAAAACCTGCCTTGGTAGATGCGGATCAGATTATGCAAACCCTTAGTCGTCTATCAGGTATCCCTGTTGAGAAGATGACTCAGGCAGATAGCAAGCGTTACTTGAATCTGGAAGCAGAGCTTCACAAACGTGTTATTGGTCAAGACGAAGCAGTTTCAGCGATTAGTCGTGCTATTCGTCGTAACCAGTCAGGTATTCGTACTGGAAAACGTCCGATTGGTTCCTTCATGTTCCTTGGGCCTACTGGTGTTGGTAAGACAGAATTGGCCAAGGCATTGGCGGAAGTTCTCTTTGATGATGAGTCAGCTTTGCTTCGCTTTGATATGTCAGAATACATGGAAAAATTTGCGGCTAGCCGACTTAACGGTGCTCCTCCAGGTTATGTTGGATATGATGAGGGCGGTGAGTTAACAGAAAAAGTTCGTAATAAGCCTTACTCAGTTCTTCTCTTTGACGAGGTGGAAAAGGCTCACCCAGATATTTTCAATATTCTCTTACAGGTTTTGGATGACGGTGTCTTGACGGATAGTCGAGGTCGTAAAGTTGACTTCTCAAATACCATTATCATTATGACTTCGAACTTGGGAGCGACTGCTCTTCGTGATGATAAGACCGTTGGTTTTGGAGTCCAAGACATTTCTCATAATCACCAAGCTATGCAGTCACGTATCATGGAAGAGCTTAAGAAGGCCTACCGACCAGAGTTTATCAACCGTATTGATGAAAAGGTTGTCTTCCATAGTTTAGAGGAAGAGCAGCTTCGTGAGATTGTCAAGATTATGGTAAAACCGTTGGTATCAGCTTTGGCTGAAAAAGGGATTGACTTGAAGTTCCAACCAGCTGCCCTCAAACATTTAGCTAAAGATGGCTATGATGTTGAGATGGGTGCTCGTCCATTACGTCGTACGATTCAAACTCAAGTGGAGGACAAGTTATCTGAGCTCTTACTAGGTGGCCAAGTAGTTAGTGGACAAACTCTTAAAATCGGCTGCTCGAAAGATAAATTAACCTTTACAGTAGTGTAAAAATCAAACAAAAAGACAGATTACAGGTGTAGTTTGTCTTTTTGTTGTGTCAATAGGAGTCAAGATAGAGTCAATCTTTCTGTAAAGTTGGGGTAAAAGAAAAAGCCGAGTAAAGCTCGGCTGTAATGATTAGAGTTTTTCATTGACAAAGTTGACAAAGTGATTCCACCAGACCTTGAGGAAGAAGCTTTTCTTAACTTCTTTACCAGCAACCAGTTCCATGCTAGGCATACCTTGGTTAGGCAAGTAACCTTCTCCTACAAGTGATTTATCTTCAAAGGTAGCCGTTCCAACCTTGTCACTTGAGTTGACGGGGGCTTGGACTTGATTTGTAGTGACTTTAATATGTTTACTATTGTTAGCATCTATTTTTTGGATGATATTAAAGTCAGACTTAGCAACAGCAGTGACTTGCTTAGATTTCCCATCAAGGACATTGGCTTGGCTTTTACCAATAGCTTGTCCTTTTTTGGCAATGGTCTTGCTTTCCCAATGATAGACTACGTAGTTAAGTAGGTCATTGGTTGCAGTGAAACGGGCGTAGTCATCAGTATCGGTATTATCAGCATTCAAAATGACTGTGATAATGCTCATGCCGCTTTCATTTGAGTGGGCCACGAAGGAAGCACCGGCTAAATCAGTGGTCCCTGTTTTTAGGCCATCTACACCTTTACGGTAACTAGGTTGTCCCTTGAGCATATAGTTGAAGGTTTTGAGTTTGTTGACACCATCAAAATCAGCTTCAGTTTTTTTAGTGATATCGAGAATTTCAGGATATTCTTTCACTACGTGTTGTGCAATGATAGCAACATCTTTAGCACTCATGGTATTTTCTTCGTCTGATTTAGAGCCTGGATAGATATTGTCACCTAAGTAAGAATTATTGAGACCAGAGGCATTGACAATCTTAGCATCAGTGATACCCCAATCTTTAAGTTGGGCTTTCATCATGTCGACAAACTTACTTTCGGTTCCTCCGATTTCCTCGGCTAGAGCAATAGATGCACTGTTGGCACTGGAAATAAGAGTTGCGTCAAGAAGTTGTTTGACAGTGTATTTGCGGGCATCTAGTGGAATATTAGATACTCCGGCACTGACAGTTAGTTCAAAGGGGTAGTCAGAAATGTCAACTTTGCTGTTCCATTTGAGGTCTCCCTGATCTACTGCTTTATAAACCATATAGGCTGTTAGGAGCTTGGTAATAGAGCCAATCCCTGTAGAGGTAGTGGCATCTTTTTCATATAAAATTTTGCCAGTATTAGCTTCGACAGCGATGGCATGTTTGGCTGCGGCATCATATCCTTTTTTCTTATCTGCTGCAAAAGCAGGGGCTACGCTTCCCAGACAGAGTAAGAAGGTTATCATAAGCGTAATCAGTTTTTTCATGGTTTGTTCCTTCATGTGTTTTGGATATTTATTATACCACATTTTGAGAGGAACTTAAGGTGTTGAGAAGGGGCTTTTACTTACAGGACTAATTTTTAAGGCAAGATAAAACTACCTTTTGATAGCTAAAAGGTAGTTTTGTGTTTACTTGTTTCCTGTAAAGAAATTAACGATATGGTTCCACCAAACTTTTAAGAAGAAACTTTTCTTGATAGATTGGTTGGCTGTTACAGAAATTTGAGGTGGATCAGAGATGTAACCTGTTCCAACGAGATCCTTATCATCAAAGGTCGCTGTTCCAATAGTGTCACCTTTTTTGATAGGTGCTGTTATAGTTTTTGCTTTGATTTTAACAGTATCATTTTTGCTGTTTATTTTTTGAACGACTGTAAGGTCTGACTCGAGCTTAGCAGAGATGGTTTGACTGTCTCCATCGGCTACCTTAATATCATTTTTCTTGACGATTTGTCCTTTGGTGTTGAGGGTTTTGATTTCCCAGTTTTGAGTCACATAATCTAGCAACTCATTTGTGGCTGTGAATCTGGCAGCTTCATCTTCTCCGCCATTGTCCGCATTCATAACAACTGTAATCAAACTCATGCCATTTTCATTGGAGTGGGCTACAAAGGATGCCCCTGCAAGTTCGGTTGTTCCCGTCTTGAGTCCATCAACGCCTTCACGGAAGTTGTCTTGCCCCTCCAACATGTAGTTGTGTGTCGTTAATTTGTTGTCACCTTCGAAGTCAGTTTCGGTTTGCTTGGTGATTTCAAGTACCTGAGGATAGTCTTTGATGAGGTGGTCCGCAATAATTGCAACATCTAGGGCGCTCATCGTGTTCTCGTCATCTGGTTTTGAGCCAGGATAGCGATTATCCCCAAGATATTTATTATTTAGACCAGAAGCGTTAAATAATTTAGCATCTGTAATTCCCCATTCTTTTAGTTGTGCTGTCATAGCGTCAACGAAGGCACTCTCTGATCCTGAGATTTTTTCAGCCAGAGCAATAGCAGCACTGTTAGCGCTGGAAATGAGGGTGGCATCTAGGAGTTGTTTAACAGTGTATTTTCGGGAATCCAGTGGGACATTTGAAACTTCTGAATCAACGGTTAAGTTGAAAGGATAGTCTGAAATATCTACTTCAGTGTCCCAGGTAATTTTTCCTTGATCAACTGCTTTATAGACCATGTAGGCTGTTAGGATTTTAGTCATTGAAGCCACACCATCAGGGGTAGTGGCGTCCTTTTCATAGAGGACTTTTCCTGTAGTTGCTTCGATAGCAATCGCATGTTTAGCAGAAACATTGAAGTCATCTGTCTGTTCTTGTGCTAGAGCAGGTGTTACTAGGCCTAGTAAGATTAAGGCAATCATAATGATGTGTTGTAATTTTTTCATAGTCATTCCTTTGTCTCTCATAGGTGTTTATTATATCACAAAACGACTTAAATATCTGAGAGAAAGGGAATCTTAGCTGCTAACTTATGCCGGAGCTCTGCCATTTTTGACTATATTATGGTAAAATGAAAGTTATATCAAATGAATGACATAAAGTTGACCGGTTCGTTTTTGTAAGGGCTGGTCATGGATAAAAAGAGGGATCAAACATGGCTAAACAAACTTTTGAGATGACCTTTGCAGGACGCCCGCTTGTCGTTGAAGTTGGGCAGGTAGCCAAGCAGGCTAATGGTGCTGTCGTCGTGCGTTATGGAGATACAACGGTATTATCAACAGCTGTTATGTCTAAAAAGATGGCAACGGCAGATTTCTTTCCTTTACAGGTTAATTATGAGGAAAAAATGTATGCAGCTGGCAAGTTCCCGGGGGGCTTTAACAAGCGTGAGGGTCGGCCTTCAACAGATGCCACTTTGACTGCTCGCCTCATTGACCGTCCTATTCGTCCTATGTTTGCGGAGGGCTTCCGTAACGAAGTTCAGGTCATTAACACGGTTCTCTCTTATGATGAGAATGCTAGTGCTCCGATGGCGGCTATGTTTGGGAGTTCTTTAGCTCTTTCTATCTCTGATATTCCTTTCAATGGTCCAATTGCTGGGGTTCAAGTAGCCTATGCTGCAGAAGATTTCATCATCAACCCAAGTGCAGCGGATAAGGAAGTTTCACTTTTAGATTTGACAGTGGCAGGTACCAAGGAAGCTATCAATATGGTAGAGTCAGGTGCTCAGGAATTGTCCGAGGATATTATGTTGCAAGCACTCTTGAAGGGACATGAGGCTATTCAAGAGTTGGTTGATTTCCAAAATTATATCGTTGCAGCTGTTGGTAAGGAAAAGGCTGAGGTTGAACTTCTACAAGTTGATGCTGATTTGAAAGTCGAAATCGAAACAGCTTATTATGATCAATTAGCTAAGGCTGTTCAGGTGGAAGAAAAACTGGCGCGTGAAGCAGCAACCCAGGCTGTAAAAGAAGAAGTCCTCGCTTCTTATCAAGAACGCTTTGCAGAAGATGAGGATAAGGAAACTATTCTGCGTGATGTAGCAGAAATCCTTGAGCAGATGGAACATGCCGAAGTGCGCCGTTTGATTACAGAAGACAAGGTTCGTCCAGATGGCCGTCGTGTGGATGAAATCCGTCCTTTGGACGCAGAGATTGACTTTCTTCCTAAGGTTCATGGTTCAGGTCTCTTTACACGTGGTCAAACTCAAGCCTTGTCAGTTTTGACTTTGGCACCTATGAGTGATACACAACTTGTTGATGGTTTGGATCCAGAGTATAAGAAACGTTTCCTTCACCACTATAATTTCCCTCAGTATTCAGTGGGTGAAACAGGGCGTTATGGTGCGCCAGGCCGACGTGAGATTGGTCACGGAGCCTTGGGTGAACGTGCCCTTGCTCAGGTTCTCCCAAGTGTTGAAGAGTTCCCTTATGCTATCCGTTTGGTAGCCGAAGTCTTGGAGTCAAATGGTTCTTCCTCACAAGCTTCTATTTGTGCAGGAACCTTGGCTCTTATGGCTGGTGGTGTACCGATTAAGGCACCTGTTGCAGGTATTGCCATGGGACTTATCTCAGATGGTACTAACTACACTGTCCTAACTGATATTCAAGGTTTGGAAGATCATTTTGGAGATATGGACTTTAAGGTAGCTGGTACACGTCAAGGAATTACAGCTCTTCAGATGGATATTAAGATTTCGGGTATTACACCGGCCATTCTCGAAGAGGCTTTGGCTCAAGCAAAGGTAGCTCGTTTTGAAATTCTTGATGTTATTGAGTCAGCAATCGCTGAGCCACGTCCAGAATTGGCACCGACAGCACCTAAGATTGATAGCATTCAGATTCCTGTTGACAAGATTAAGGTTGTCATTGGTAAAGGTGGCGAAACGATTGACAAGATTATCGCTGAGACTGGTGTCACAATTGATATTGATGAAGAAGGTCTTGTTCAGATTTTCTCTAGTGATCAGGATGCCATTAACCGTGCTAAAACCATCATCTCTAATCTTGTACGTGAAGCTAAGGTTGGTGAAGTTTACACTGTACCCGTTGTGCGTATTGAAAAGTTCGGTGCCTTTGTCCACCTTTTCAATAAGACAGATGCTCTCATCCATATCTCAGAACTAGCTTGGGAACGTACTGAGCATGTCGAAGATGTGGTTAAAGTTGGGGGTACGGTAACTGTTAAGATTATCAAAATCGATGAAAAAGGACGTATCGATGCCTCAATCAAGGCCTTGCTTCCTAAGCCTGAAAAACTTGAGGATGGGGAAAATGGAGGAGAGCATCGTCACCGCCGTCGTTCTCATCATAAACCACGCCACCATAATGAAAGTGGTGAAGCACCGAAAAATCCTGATAAATCAGAAACGAAAGAACAGGCAGAAGAATGACAGAAAATCAAGAATTGCAAGCTTTTGATGAAACTCTAAAAGAATTTTTAAAGGAACCAGACCACTTTTTGACTAGTCTGGCTTTGGTTAATCATCTACAACGTACTCCCGTCTTGGCTGCCCAAGACCTCTACGCAGTTGAAGTGGAAGGAAAGAAGGTTGTTCCTGTCTTCACCAACGAACAGGACCTACAATCTTTCAAATCTACTCAAGAGAGTGCTCGAGAGCAAACTTGGGTAGAACGTTCGAGCTTAGATGTTTTAACACAACTGGTTCAGGCAGAGCTTTTTGGTCTTGCTTTCAATTTAAAAGAGGATGGTGACTTCTCGAATACCACTCTTTTTGCAAGCAGTGAACTCATCCAGTTTATCAACTATTTCACTCAGACCCTTAATAATCTTTTGGGTGAGGAAAATCAAAAGGCAGATCCTAAAGATAAGATTTATCTTGTTCCAGCCTTCATTCATAAACGTGAGGAAGATGGCCAGGATGACCGTCTCTTTGCGACCATGTCGAATGCAGAGGGACAGAGTTATGTGCCTGTGTTTACGAACTTAACGAGCTTTGCAAAATGGTACGGGAACGAGACTTTTGGCCTACCTTTCCGTAAGGCTAAAGGGACGATTTTGCAATGGCCACTGTCAGAAATTTATCAGCCTTCAACAGGTGAAAATGAGTTGGATAAGGTTCAAGGTATTGTCATCAATCCGTTTGATGAGCAGCCTGAGTTAGTCGACTGGTCTTATTTTGAAGGGGATAGCGAGTAGACCTAGTGTTGGTAGCTTTCCACTTTAAAGAATAATAGGCCACAGCAAACAATAATAACAATAATGATGTAAGGAGTGACCTAAATGGGTTGGTGGAAAGAAAGTATTGATATAGTAAAGAAAAATGACCCGGCAGCTCGGACGAGTCTAGAGGTTCTTTTAACCTACCCTGGATTAAAAGCCTTGGCTGCCCATCGTATCTCACATTTTCTCTGGCGCCACCATTGTCGACTCTTAGCGCGTATGCATAGTCAGTTTTGGCGCTTTTGGACTCAGATTGAGATTCACCCAGGGGCTCAGATTGCTGAAGGTGTCTTTATTGACCATGGCTCTGGCCTTGTCATTGGTGAGACAGCTGTTGTGGAGAAGGGGGCTATGCTTTACCACGGTGTCACTTTAGGTGGTACTGGTAAAGATGTCGGAAAACGTCACCCAACCGTTCGTGAGGGTGCCTTGGTTTCAGCCCATGCTCAGGTCATAGGCCCTATTGAGATTGGAAAGAATGCTAAGGTGGGGGCGGCAGCCGTGGTTGTTGCGGATGTCCCAGAAGATGTTACAGTCGTTGGTGTTCCTGCTAAGGTTGTGCGTGTTCATGGTCAAAAGGATGAAGAAGTTATCCACGATATTGAAGAAGGCCGTGAATACTATAGTGAAAAGCTAGAAGACCTTCTAAAAGCAGCTAGCTTCCACTCATCACGTCTATAAGGAAAGGAAACGATGAAACTCTTTAGTTCAAAGGTGACTCGATTGACGGTTGTGGGTCCTCTTGCTCTTGTTTACATTGCTTTACATAGAGCAGACTATAGCATGGCCGCCTTATGGTTTTGCATTGCTCTTTTATGGGCCGGTCTGGTTTTTAAGCAACGACACAAGTGAGATTTGAGTAATGAAAAAATTCTTCAAGGACAATCCTTTTTTGGTCTTCTATATAGTTGGGAGTTTTCTTTCAGCTATGTCTCTCTTGGCTCAAGGTCAGCTAGTTGCGGCTATTTGGATTATCATTCTCGTTATACTCTTGTGTTTGTACCTAAACCATATCAAGGATAAAAAATAGTTTCCAGTTAATTGAAAGGAATCTCAAGTGATTAAAATTTATGATACGATGACACGTTCGCTCCGTGATTTTGTACCTTTGACAGAAAATGTTGTCAATATGTATGTCTGCGGACCAACAGTTTACAATTATATTCATATCGGAAATGCCCGTTCAGCAGTAGCTTTTGATACTATTCGTCGTTATTTTGAGTATTGTGGCTATACAGTCAACTATATTTCCAACTTTACGGATGTAGATGATAAGATTATCAAGGCAGCTAATGAAGCTGGTATTTCAACTAAGGAATTGTCGGACAAGTTTATCGCGGCCTTTATGGAAGATACCGGACAACTTGGCATCAAACCAGCGACACAAAATCCTCGTGTTATTAACTATATGGATGAAATCATTGCATTCGTGTCGACCTTGGTTGACAAAGGATTTGCCTATGTCTCTGAAGGTGATGTTTACTTCCGAGTAGCTAAGTCAAACAACTATGCTAAATTGGCTAACAAGACCTTGGAAGATCTTGAAATTGGTGCAAGCGGACGTACGGATGCTGAAACAGAACGTAAGGAAAATCCTCTGGATTTTGCCCTTTGGAAAGCTGCCAAAGAGGGAGAAGTTTCTTGGGACAGCCCGTGGGGACTTGGTCGTCCTGGTTGGCACATCGAATGTTCAGTTATGGCGACTGAAATCCTTGGAGATACCATCGACATCCATGGTGGAGGGGCAGACCTTGAGTTTCCACACCATACCAATGAAATTGCACAATCAGAAGCCAAAACTGGCAAGACCTTCGCCAACTACTGGATGCACAACGGTTTTGTCAATGTGGACAATGAGAAAATGTCAAAATCCTTAGGTAACTTTGTAACGGTTCATGATATGCTTAAGACAGTCGATGGTCAAGTGCTTCGCTTCTTCCTAGCAACACAACAGTACCGTAAGCCAATTAACTTTACTGAAAAAGCTATTCATGATGCTGAAGTCAATCTTAAGTATTTGAAAAACACCCACAGTCTTCCCTTGACAGATCAGGTGAATCAAGATGAGTTGCAAACTTATCTTGAAGCCTTCCAAGAAGCTATGGATGATGACTTTAATACAGCGAATGGTGTGACTGTTCTGTTTGACATGGCCAAATGGATTAATTCAGGCAATTATGACCAAACCGTTAAGGATGCTTTTGAAAAAATGCTCCAAGTCTTCGGTATTGTTTTCGAAGAAGAAGTCCTTGATGAAGATATCGAAAAACTCATTGAAGAGCGTCAAGCAGCGCGTGCCAACAAGGACTTTGCGACAGCAGACCGCATTCGCGATGAGTTGGCTGCTCAAGGTATCAAACTTCTTGATACCAAGGAGGGCGTGAGGTGGACACGTGACTAAACATCTTGATGTCAACCTTATTAATGGTATTGCTCTCGCTTTTGAGGGAGATGCTGTTTATTCCTTGTACATTCGCCGTCACCTGATTTTTCAAGGTCAGACCAAGCCAAATCAATTGCACCGTCTAGCTACACGCTATGTGTCGGCAAAGGCGCAGGCTAGTCTCATTGAAAAAATGCTAGAGCAAGAGCTTTTGACTGAAAAAGAGCTAGATATCTATAAACGAGGTCGTAATGCGAATAGCCATACCAAGGCTAAAAATACAGATGTCATTACCTACAAAATGTCAACAGGCTTCGAAGCAGTCATGGGCTATCTTCATATGACCGAGGATATTGCTCGCTTAGAGGAACTAATTGCTTGGTGTATTGACGAAGTTGAAAAAGAAATCTAAAAATTCTGCCGAGAGCAGGATTTTTTGTTATTTAAAGGCTATAAAAATTGTGACAATTAGTTGAAGCTTCAAAATTTAGATTATTTGAGAATCAAAGTAATTCAGCGATTTGACAATAAAAAATAAGATGAAACTAATATTTAGCACCTTGAAAATGAGAAAGTTAAGGGATGTCTGACACGTGTAAAACCCTGATATTATAGCGTTTTTTAATAAAACTAATTTGACAGAAAGTAAAAAAAAAGTCTATAATATTAGTAAATGAGGCCATAAAAAATGAGGAGGTGAATGGAAATAGCTAAGAAAAAAGTTTTCTATACAACTTTTGCTGCTTTGATTTTATCTAGCTTTACGCTTCAAACAGGTAAAGCAGATGAGGTTCAGGTAAAATCTGATGAAGCTAAAATAGATTATGTTAATAGTGAGGCACCGGCTCCAGTTGCTCCTCAGGTTGATTTTTCCTCAGTAGGAGCTAAGGCAGAGCCAGCGAGTCAAGTAAGTTCAGTAGTGACCTCAACGTCACTGATGGTTGTCTCTTCAAGTGAGACAGATGAGGGGCTTCTTGAGGTACATTCTCAAGTTGATATCGTGGAGACTAGCGTTTCTACGACTTCATCTCATTCAGAAGAGGCTCGTGCCCAAGCTTTTGGTGAGGATCGATCAGTAGCGGCGTCTGAACGAGGAGATGCAAACTCAACATCTGATTCTGAACAAGCAAAACCAAATATTGTGCTTACTTATGATAAGTCTCGTGAGGCTACAGCGACTGCAGAGTCTCAAGCTGTAACTTCAATGTATAAGAGTGAAAGCACACTATATACATCCGAACTTGCTGGAAATACACATGATGTTATTGAAAAATCAGAGTATTCTTCACTGGATTCTCATACGACATCTGTAAGTGCGACTCCTACTAGCCAAGCTATTGCAACTTCTGAAGTCGCTTCTGAGTCTGCAAGTACTGCAAGCTCTCTTGCATCTACGGCTCCAGAAACGAGTCAGTTAAATAATAATTCAGAAGATAGCTTAACTGTCCTCACGATTGGTTGGAAAGATTCATCATCAACTTCTGAGGTCTTTGAAACTTCTGAAGTGGTTTCTATGTTGCAAAGTGAGAGTTTGACCTATTCGTCAGAGGTAACCTTTACGGATGGACTCATTTCAGAAATCTTAGCGACTCCAATCACTTCTGAAGTTTACACCGTTGTTCCAAAACGAGACAGTACTGGAGCGCTTCTTGAAGATCAACCTGCTGTTACAGGGAATACAGACATTCTTTATTTAGCACGTGGTGAAATCTTTAACGTCAATTTTGATGTTAACAAGATGGAAGGTAAGAAGATTAAGGGGCTTAATCTAGTCCTTGATGGTAAACAAATTCATCATAGTTACTTTGTTGAAGGAACTTTGGATGAGGTCAATGCTGGTTTGAGTGCCTACCATTTGGCAGAACAAACGACTGGTATTCATAAAATGACCTTTGAGTTGATTGATACGAATAACAATATTCATTACCTGACACAGACTTTTAGCGTCTTCAATGAAGGCGAGCGTCCAGTGACACCTGATAGTTACCGTAGGAATCAGTATTCATCAACGACAACAACGACTGTACCGGTTACTTATAATACCAGTGCAAATAACTATACTGAGACCGCCAATCATATACAAGCTACGGCTGTTAATGAGTTGGCTGAGACAACTAGAGCGTTAACACAGCAATTAGCAGAACAAATTGCTGAGGTTTTGAGTGGTTGGTCTTCAGCGATTTCTGGAAATAGTTCAACAAGCACAGGTTCAATTGATATCTTCCAAGCAGCAGGTAAAACCATTACTCAAGCTGCGAGAAAGATTGCAGAATCAATCTCAGATCCAGATACAATTGGTAAGCAAGCTTTGGCTGCTGCAACTGTTGTTCTCGTTCTTCTAGTGCTTTACCTAGCAGCAATTACATTTATTTAACATGCTTTGCCCTCGTAAGAGGGCTTTTTTTATGATAGAATTAGCTTATGAAAACAACTAAAGAATCAAGTCTAGACATTGTTTATGGTGTGCACGCCGTAACAGAGAGTCTAGAAGCAAATACTGGTAATAAACTCTATATTCAAGATGATCTTCGAGGGAAAAATGTTGATGCCATTAAGGCCTTGGCAGCTGAAAAGAAGGTTTCCATCTCTTGGACACCTAAGAAAACCTTGTCTGATATGACAGGTGGGGCTGTGCATCAAGGTTTTGTTCTTCGTGTGTCAGAGTTCGCTTATTCTGAGCTCTCAGTTATTATGGATAAGGCTGAGCAAGAGGAGAATCCTCTAGTCCTCATTTTAGATGGACTTAACGACCCTCATAACTTTGGTTCTATCCTACGTACAGCTGATGCTACTCAGGTGACAGGAGTTATTATTCCTAAGCATCGTGCTGTGGGGGTAACACCTGTCGTTGCCAAGACATCAACAGGGGCCGTGGAGCATATTCCCATTGCCCGAGTGACTAATCTTAGCCAAACTCTTGATAAGCTTAAAGAAGCAGGCTTCTGGGTGTTTGGAACGGATATGGATGGGACCCCATCTCATAAATGGAATACAGCTGGAAAGGTTGGCCTTATCATTGGTAATGAAGGTAAGGGAATCTCTGCTAACATCAAGAAACAAGTGGATGAGATGATTACTATACCCATGAGTGGTCATGTGCAGAGCCTTAATGCCAGTGTGGCAGCAGCAGTTCTCATGTATGAAGTTTATCGAAACCGATTGTAACTATGAAAAAAAGAATACTTCTGGTTGATGGTTATAATATGATTGCCTTTTGGCAAGAAACCCGTCAACTCTTTAAGACCAATCAGCTTGATGAAGCTCGTGAAACATTGCTTCGTAAGCTCAATCATTATGCTAACTTTGAACATATTGATATTATCTGTGTGTTTGATGCCCAGTTTGTTCCAGGGAGTCGTCAGCGTTATGATCAGTATCGTATCAGTGTTATTTTTACTGAGGAAGATGAGACAGCAGATAGCTATATTGAGCGCGCAGCGGCTGAGATGAATACTGTTCAAAATCTAGTTGAAGTAGCAACTAGTGACTTAAATGAACAGTGGGCTATCTTTTCACAAGGAGCTTTACGTGTTTCGGCGCGTGAGTTGGAAGAGCGTGTCAATACAGTAAAGTCTGACTTAGACAAGATGTCGGCACATATTGACTTAAAGACACCAAAACTACGTCCATGGGACGATGCACAATTAGGGAAATTACAGGACCTTTTAAATGAAATAGAATAGAGGGACATATGACATTTAACATTTTGACAGATTCTACAGCAGATCTAGATGAAAAATGGGCTCAGGAGAATAAGGTAGAGCTCGTTGGTTTGACCATTACGCTTGATGATATTGCCTATGAAACCGTTGGTCCTAACCGTTTAACGAGTGACCGTCTCTTAGAACGTATGCAGGAAGGCAGTCAGCCGACTACTAGCCAAGTGAATGTTGGTCAATTTGAAGAGGTTTTTCGTCGTCACGCCAAAAATGGTGATGCCCTTCTTTATATTGCCTTTTCATCAGTGCTTTCAGGTACTTATCAAAGTGCTGTTATGGCGCGTGACATGATTTTGGATGAATACCCAGAAGCTGTCATTGAGATTGTAGATACTCTAGCAGCAGCAGGTGGAGAAGGCTATCTCTCTATTTTGGCGGCAGAAGCTCGTGACCAAGGTAAGAGCTTATCTGAAACGAAAGCCATGATTGAGGACATTCTGCCACGTTTACGGACTTATTTCTTAGTTGATGATCTCTACCATCTCATGCGTGGGGGACGTCTCTCAAAGAGCTCAGCTATTATTGGTAGTTTGATTAATATTAAACCTCTCCTTTGGTTAGATGCTTCAGGCAAGTTGGTTCCTTTGGCTAAAATCCGTGGACGTAAAAAAGCCATTAAAGAAATGGTCCTACAAGCTACTCAGGATATTGAACATAGCACAGCAATTGTCGCTTATGCCAATGATATTGAAGCTGCGGAGAATCTAAAAGAACAATTGTTAGCAGTTGACGACATTGAGCAAGTTCTCATTATGCCACTTGGGCCAGTCATCTCTACCCACGTCGGACCAGATACCTTGGCCGTCTTTACGATTGGTAAAGAAGTTAGATAGAAAAAGTGTCAGATAGGATTTCCTATCTGATTTTTGTTTTCTGAAATGATAGATTAATAGAATATAAAAAGATAATATATACAAAATGAATGATATATTTGACATAACGTAAAATAATGCTATAATGAATCTAGAAAATGGAGGAAACAAAATGAAGAAGTCAAAGAAAAAAGTAGCTAGCACGATGGATGAACGTGCTCAGTTGATCAGCGGAGAATCTTCTGCTAGAGGTTATTGGATAGCCATGCTTGGTATGTTTGTAACGATTATGGTTGCTAGTAAGACACACTCCGTCGAATTAGTGCAGTCACTATTAATCATCACTTTCTTTGGTTCTATGTGCCTAGTATTAGTTCACAGCGTATCACGTAATGGGCATCCATGGTTGCTAGACAAAAAACTTGAGAAGAAAGTATTAATATTTTCCTGGGTAATGTTGCTTGGTGGAACTTTTGTATCGTTAATATATCTACTAATTTTAGTACAGTCGTTTAGATTGGGTAAGAATCTTATAGGAAGTGTAACAGCTTTGACATCGAGTTTGATTTTATGCTATGAAGGATGGGCTATCATTAAAAGAATCAAGAAGAACCGTTTGGAAGAACTAGAAGACGAAGAATAGGATTTTTGAATGAAAAATTTAAAAATGAAGTCAGCGCGTGTAGCAAAGGATCTCACTCAACAGGGGTTGGCAGATGCTATAGGAGTCTCTCGTCAGACTATCTCAGCTATTGAAAAGGGAGACTACAACCCGACTATAAATCTGTGTATTGCTATCTGCAAAACTCTGGACAAAACTTTAGACCAGCTTTTTTGGGAATCTGAGGATTAATTTGTACCCCCTTAGAGGTTAATTAGGTATGATTTCTAGTCTTCCACCTTATAAAATTAGAGACTAAAAAAATACAAAAAATAAAAGAAAAACACCTCCAAATGACTTGCCTTGGACGTGTTTTTTTGATATTATGTTAAACGGTATTGTTTACCCCATTTGAAAGGCCCCGGAACCTTCCAAATACTTTTCGATGGGAAGGAACACCCATCACTCGTAAACAAAAATCGAACTATATATAGGAGAAATCATGAACAAAACAACATTTATGGCTAAACCAGGCCAAGTTGAACGTAAATGGTATGTCGTTGACGCAACTGATGTACCACTTGGACGTCTTTCTGCAGTAGTTGCTAGCGTACTTCGCGGAAAAAACAAACCAACTTTCACACCACACACTGATACAGGTGACTTCGTAATTGTTATCAATGCTGAAAAAGTTAAATTGACTGGTAAAAAAGCAACTGATAAGATCT
>OBZR01000651.1_pt1 | contig 18038 bp, 13 predicted proteins | sample 1495541 | NCBI WGS metagenome assembly OBZR01 (sample SAMEA2580240, study PRJEB22360) | human gut metagenome | biome: human gut; feature: human-associated habitat; material: faeces | place: Denmark | collected 2008/2010 | reverse complement strand
CATTCGTACTCCTATTAACTAACAAATTCTCACTATTCGTGGAAACAGTAGAATCTGCATAAACAGTTAAACCATTTACACACAATACAGACATAATCCCAGCTAACACTAACAACTTCTTATTCATAATTACTCCCCTGAATTCATAGTAAAACATTAGCCATACAATCCCTTATAGTATGGTCTAACTAACTATAAATATGCAAACACCAATAGTACCTAAATTTTCACAATATACTACAATTATAAGCTTAGCTTATTTTTATTTCAATGATTAACTTTGATAAACTTTCATCATTTATTCATTTTAATAATAAAAAGACGCTCCCCTAAAAGAGCGTCTTTTTATTACCTTACATATACTTACATATATAGACAAATCATATGTGTCTGGAAAAATTCTTTATATTCACCAATAGTGGAGAATATCCCTTTATTTTCTTGTATAACAGACTCAAAATTAGGCTTCGTCACGACTACGACAGGTTGACTACTAGCTGCTGTAAATTTTGTTTCAGTTATTGATGACTGAGTTCCGTTCCAGAGGCTGTTACATTTACTTTCATAGTAAGCCCAACAAGCTTGTGTATAGGCTTGTGTAACATAGGCCTTATCATAGTACTCTTGCGCTGAATCTAGATGACCAAGGGCTTCGTCGATTTGAGCCATCGTATAGAAAGCAAAAGTGGACCAACTATAATCACTTGGTACAGGCTCACGCCAATGTCTTGCCGTCTCAAAGCTAGTATGTAAATCCTGCTTGATTCGTTCTGCCACCGCTCTATCTCCCATGTACATAGCAAGCACAGCCATATACTTAGCACATAAGCATTCTGCGTAATAGTCTTGGAAATTTCGTTTACCATACATAGACCATAATCGAAGCAATTCATTCCATAGATTTCTGTCTAATTGATCTAGGTAGAAACGATGAATAGATTTCAAAAGAACTAAGAAATATACAATATCATTACTATTGAGTTCAGTTTCTATGTCTAGCAAGTTGTGTATTTGCCCATATGCCTTAAAAGGCATCTTGAAATACGGATGATCAATAGACTGAATATGCTGATCAAAGCTTTCACAATCACCTATTTCAATATCATGATGCAATAATAAGTACTGCAAACATTCAAGATTAAAGACATTGTCCTGACAGCTTACATCACAAATATAGTTATTGAAATACGGCTCATGAACCAACGGCGTTTGTTCCTGCGCGGCAATGAGTTCTTCCAATAGATTCCGATAGGCATTATTTCCTGTGAAAGCATGACCTAACATGCGATACCATTTAGATAGGCGAGATACTCTCTGCACATACTCAGCCTGCCAAGAGTCAGGAGATTCGATATCTACCTCACCGATAGCTGCGTCCAAAGCATTGACGATAGAAACTAGTACTTCATAATTCTGGTATCGTCGAACAGCCTCATAACAACCATCTAGAAGGCAATATATACGTTCTAATACCGTTAACTGAGCACCTTTATGAGACAGTGATTCTACATGAGACAATAAATCTACACCGATATTCTCAGCATTAGTTATATCATCAGGACAATCATCATCTTCTTTAACGCCTATGTGTATAAGCATTTTCTTTGCATGGCTAGTATAAGGCACCAAGAAATCAAAATACGCTCTAGCTTTATCTAAGCCAGGATACAAATCGATGCGTAGCTTTTCCTGAGATAACTCTCTAACAAGATCATCCGCCAAAGGACTCAGTATACGATGCCTTACGTAACCAAGTACACCTTCATTTCCTTCCTCCCAGTAGTCTATCCCCTCACTGAATCTATCATATAGATTATATATATAATCATGTAACAAACAATCAGTCCAATCGTTGCTTTCATCATATACAGAAATGATGGCATCATTGGTCAAATTCCTATAAAAGCGATGAACAGGTTCACAAACTTTGCGGAAAAATGGATCTTTGGACAATGTATCTAGCTGTTCAGATTCTGTCTGACCATGCATGGCCTGCACCATATAAGCTCCTAGTGCATCAGCAATCAGCAGAAACTCAGACCAGTTCGATTCATCCATAGAATATATATTATCTAAGGCTTGAACTGCAATCAACTCAGGTAAATAATATCTATCAACGCGATTTATTGCTTGATGAATGGTATAACACTGCAAAGGAGTGGTAATACGCTGTGCTCCTGCTGCCATTCCAAAAATGCCGCTCCTACCATATAAAGACTCTATTAAATATCCCACCATATGGTCAGATAAGTAAAGAAGCCCATTTGTATCCCTATAATTGCGTTGGAATAGTAAATCCCGTCCACGCTCGCTCTTGTACAAGGCATGGACATTGTAACTCCCTCTTCTCTTTGTTGAAAGTAGCTCTTCACCTTTATAGGTACCATCTAGCATAAACTCAGGCAAAGCCTTTACAAACTCATCTCGTAATTCGTTATATGGTTTACCATGTTCTGCACAAAGAGCCGCTACAAAGGAGCGAATTCGTTCATGCTCTAACTCAATCTCAGGACCATTATCTGTAATATCATCGCCCTCTTCAAAAGGCAAAATATCATCCGTACTATACTCCAAAGCATTTATAAACGTAATCCCTTCCTTGCCCTCTACAAGAGGGAACAATGATGGTCGAATTTCATCGAATATGCCTGTCGTCGTAATTGTTACATTATACATACAACACCCTTTTACTATAAAACTATGTATACATTAAGAACGATACGTAATCTATAGCTATTGTAACATTAAAACTTGCTAGTAATATAGGAACTATAATAATATAGGCATATAATAAGGGCTTTACCCCATCCATTGGGGTAAAGCCCTTATTTATTCGTGTATTAAATTATTAATTATCCAAAATAGATTAAATTGTAATCCAAGCCTATTACTGACTAATCTAATAGCTATCTAGATCATCACTGCCTATTTATCATAAATTAGTGAATAATCCAGATAGCAATTGTACTTGTAATGAAAGAATAATTAATCACTTAACTGCCCCAGCACCATCGCCCCGCCCATTCTAGTGAACATATTAGGTCGATGATAGTGAAAGTCCGTATCTAATTGTATTTCTAGGATTTTTTTATATGACTCGGTAAATATTGCTTCATAAGACGCTCTAGAGAATGCTCCACAGCTTTGCAATATGCTCATATCACGTCGTAATTTATAGAGGTTACCTTCTGGTGTTACGTATAGTAGAGGTTTTCTATCCCTATCATCAACCAACAACTGTAATACATCGAGTACTAATTTTAACTTACAATGACGAACGTAAAGAACATAATATAATCCGCTATCATTCGTGGAAAAGGAATGATGAACCTTGTCATAGGGCACATCAAGAAAAGCGAGATACTGCTGCATTGTACGCCCTTCCACCTGATGATTGATGGCTGGAACGAAGAGAATATGATCTGCTCCTAAATGATTAGACATCTGACCAAAGACCTCTAGATTGCTACGATCACAATGAGGCGCACGAACTAAACGATAGTCCTCATCAATAGATGTACATTGATACAAACTAGCCTTAAGCCTAGAATTATCTACCATCATTTGACCATATAAATCAATATGCTCCGCCTGCCATGGCCCTAGTTTATGATGTCCTACAATTCTAGAATCTTCATAATTCCAGATTTTAGCTTCCCCCTTTAAGGAAACAAACAAGACCTGTCGAATACCATATTTCTGCACATACCACGCCGCTACCTCTTGCAAGTCCTCTAATCTATCAGGACTCCAACAAATAAGCTCCATTCCGAAAGCTTCATCGCCGACTAGCCCATGAATACGATGACGCTTCCAATTACGGCCTGTTGTGTAAGAATAAGGCAAACCTAGCACCGCTTGATTGTTAGTACCTAAACGACATCTCTTTTGACTATCAATAGCTAAATAATTAGTTCGCTCCTCCGCATCAGTCTCTTGCTTTACGCACTGACTAGGCACAACTATCATGATATGCTTGCCTATATACGACTGAACAAAACTATTAAACTGAGATCTAACTAAGACGTCCATACATGCCACCTCACTTAACAACAAACTAGGATAAACGACAACTCTACACCTATACTATAACAAGAAGAATGTGGTAAATATTACACATGTACAAATCCAAAATTTTAATATAAAAATACCGCTTAGCATATAAACTAAGCGGTATAAAACTTTATGGAAACAGCATAACTATTTTTTAAAACAACTTTACTTTAAAATAATCCAGGTACAACAAGTTCACCTGTAACTTTATTGTATTCCATCCGACCTCGAATATAATGCTCCAAAAACTTATGAATATCAGGAGAGTAATCTATACCATATTCTAGCTTAAGTTCTTCAAGTAAATTTTTACATAAAATAACTTTGCGTTCTCCTAATATCTCCCGTAATAATTCATGTAAAAAAACTTGTTTCTTTTCAGTAGAAAGCAAAATGATATGACGATATGTTTGAGAATTAAAATGTTTGCTCAAACTCAAAATAGAACCATAAAAATAATCATCAAGGCCTAAATCCTGAAGCTTATGTTTAAATCCCATACGCTTTAATCGATCATAAGTAAAATAAGTTCCATGCTCATATATTCAGACTTATAAATTGTGCAACTCGCTAAAGTATATCTGAAACGGTTAATGTTATAAGAATTTACTTAATCAGATATATCACAATTAAAATGTTCACTTAATAATACGTCTATAACTTTTCAATACCGTAAACAGTAAGGGCTGTTGCATTAGCATGCCTCAGAATGTCATAGTAGTTTTTCTGTTTTTACTATACTACAAAGACACAAAACCACTCAACAGAATGCTAATTGGCTTTTATATATACTACTAATCAAATATATAGGTCATATACTCACTTAATGCTTTTTTATATTCTTCTATAGTGTCATATGTTACTGTATTATCTTTTATCCAGTCTTGAAGTTTCAGTTCTGAAACTCCAAAGTTAGAGTCTTCATCGGATTTCCAAATCCCACCGTTATCGGCTTCATATTGTTGCCAGCTTGCTTTAGAGAACATAGCCAGATTGTATGCCTTATGGTACTCTTCTTTCGCTAAGTCTAGATGACCCAAGGTTTCATTAATTTGAGCCATTATATAGTACTCGAATAAAGGCCATTTATAATCGCTAGGTGCATCGTCAATTTCGCATACAACATCAGTAATAGCAGCAGCTATCTCTCGCTTATACCGTTCTGCTCGTTGAATATCCCCAAAGTGAATGGCGAGCTTAACCATATATTTAGTACATAATGCATAATAATCTACGCCAAATAAATTGGATATTTTGTATGGTTTTTCCCATAGACTAGCCATTTCATTCCAAAGCTCTTTATCAATATGGTCTAGGTGAAACGTCCATAGTGCTTTCAACCATAAATAAAAATCCATATTAGAATAATTGGCATAATCCCCCTCATCTCCTGGTTCGAATAGAGCATGCATTTGTGCGTAATGGTCAAATTCTAAATCAAATATCGATGGATATATCTCTTTTATATAACGCTCATAACCAAGTCTATTCTTTGTTTCCACATAATAATGTAATAATACATACCTTAAACTATCTATACTAAAGGCATGTTCAGGGTTTACTCCCCCCATAAGAATAGGATCTAAATATTGCTTATGCTTAACGGGATCTTTTTCCTGCATATCCATCAAGTTTTTAAATATTGTATCTGCATTTTCATTGCCTGTGAAAGCATATGCTAATGCACGATACCACTGAGATATTCGCGATAGTTTAACCACATACTCAACTTGCCATGTATCAGTAGCTGAGATTTGAACCTTAGCTAGCTTTTCATCTAATTTATCTACAACGGGTAAGATATCAGCATACATATATTTATTAAGAGCCATACAACATGCATCAATCATGCAGTAAAACGTACAACATAGACGTGCATCTAATGGTAAAACATTAGATAAGTCCTGGTACCTATAGATATCACTACCATCGCCACCTTGTTCACATTTACTTTCAACAATTGACTGTATAGAATTCCCATACCTAAGTATAAAATCAAGGTATGATTGACGTTGGTCGGTTTTCGGATACAACGGAATATTCAACCTTTCTCTTGTAAGGTCATTCACAAGTCGATCGAGCAAAGGTCCAATATGATAATCTTTCACATACCCTATAACTCCATCGTTATAGGATGGCACCTTGTCTTGTAACAGACGTTGTAGCTGTGAATATTGATTTTTCGAGTAGATATCTAGCAATTTATCTACCCAAATATTCCACTCATCATAGACAGCTATTTTAGAACAATCACTAATAAAAATAAAATGCTTATACAAGCTTTCACAAATATCAGAGAAAAACGTATCCTTAGTTAAATTCGCCAACTGCTCACTTTCCGTCTCTCCTTCCATGCCTTGTACCATATAAGCCCCTAATGCATCAGCGATTAATAAGAACTCCGAATTAATCAATGTAGGTTCGTTCATTGTATATGTATTAGAAATGGCTGAAACAACCACGGAATTAGGCATGATATTACGCTCAACATCCTCCAATATTTGCTGCACAGTTGTAACGGATAAAGGTGTATCAATTTGATCCACGCCCGTTATACATCCACAAATTCCATCTGTTGAAAAGAATCTATTTAGAAAATATCGAAGCATATGGTCGTGTATATACTTAGCCTCGTCTTTAGGTGATTTATGCTTTTGGAATAGCATCTTACGACCTCTGTAGCTTTTGTACATAGGATACACTCTATACGATCCTTTACGCGGTTTAGATAATAATACTTCACCATTATAGGTACCATGCTTAATAAACTCTGACAAACAGCTAATAACCTCGGTCCGCAGTTCCTCAATAGGCTTTCCAAAATCATTACAAAGTGCCTTTACAAAGGCTCGAATACGTTGCCGCTCTAACTCAAGGTCCTCACGAGCTGCCTCTATCTCCTCTGGATCATCTGCAAAAAAGGGGATAACTGGAACATTGTATTCCAAAGCAAGCAAAAATGTCGTTGTTTCTTTTCCTTCTATAGGTGGAAACAACGATGGTCGAATAGCATTAAATATACCTGTTGTACTTAAGGTTAAAAATCTCATAAATCCTCCCTGTCCGTAATACTACATAATGACAAACTCTCTATATACAAACATTAAAACACAAAATCTAAACTACATATCTAATACGAATAAATCTAGCTAAATAAATAGTTTATCCCCTCAAAATCGTATCCAGTAACATAATTCTCAAAACAACCATTAAGATTCCAGCTATAATTTTAAATCTGATTACTGCTAGATTCCTCATAAGATATTGCACTATTTAAATTTTCAATCCGAATCACTATATATCTTGTATGTATTATTTAAATATCATTCAAAACTACCAAGATAAGGAGATAGAAATGAATTAAAAACAGAGCCTAATAAACTTATAAAAACATATTTATTAGGCTCTGCCTCTCACTTATAAAAAATTCTTATCACTAAAATGAATACGAATTACAATCTAATATAACTATATTCATTTGATTTTCTTACCATAAAAGAGATATTCATCTAAAAATTTTCTGGACTCCAATCATATTTTTCATGTTCTAAATCTAACTTTTCTTGATATGTATAATAATCTAAATTCAAACTATCTATTTCTTCCTTTCTAATGAGGCCCCATTCAGATAAAGATTGTAGATTTATTTGACGACCTAACCGCCCACAAAATCTATCCAATAAAACTAATAATTTTTTATCAAAAAGGATTATTTTTAACTCTTGTATAACATAATTTACATCAGCTGATTTTGAAATAAATTTTCGATATAGTGAAATAAATTCAGTTACTACAGAAACATCATGGCTATCACATAATCTACAATTCTTTAAATAAGCTACTAAGTCATCAAAACCTTTTAAGTAATAACTCATATGACGTCTAAATCTAATTTTATACTCTCTTATAATACTTACAAAAATTCTATTGATTATCATTTCATTTAAATCTTGTTTTTCCCATAGATTAAACTCATCGATTTTAACTTGGTATTTTGTAATATAGGGTAGTCTCCCTTCAGAAAGTTCATCATTTGAGTTATAAATACTTGAACTCATAGGATCACATAAAAACCTTAAATAATATGTAGTTCTTGAAGATAGAGTCCTCAAGCCTCTTATCAATTCCCAATTTCTATCAAATCGACTTAGTTTTACTTGTGAGTTAACAAATAGTAGATAATCTTCAATCTTCTTATCTACTTTTAATGGTCCCCTATTTGTTCCTAACGATAAGCTCTTAGGTGTTGCAAAAATCCAGGTTGTCATAGGTGGATAATATCCGCTTTCATACAAGAGCTTCTTCGACTTAATTACATGAAATAACTCTGATAAATAACTGGTTAACATATCAATATTAATCGAATACGTTAGACACAATCTTAGCTTTCCATCATTAGAATCATTATTAACATATAAAACATTAGGACTATAATCCCCAAATATAGGACTTCTACCAGTTAAGTTATTATTTACCAAACCATCTAAACATCTTTTTATACAAGCTCGTTCATATTGAGATAAAGTATTTTGAGCAGTTAAAGGTATTTCTTCATATATTGGCTCCAGCCAACGTTCTATAGGTCTAAATGCATGTAAAATAAACTCGAGAAAGCTATGATATGTAATTTGACTAACATCACGAACATCATTTTTTGAAATATATTTATCATTATTTGAAATAAAATATATTAACCTTAATACCTTATGAACTTGATCATTATCAACAGTTACGCTATCTACTGTTTTTAAATATTCAAGTATACTATCAATTAAAGATAAAATACATTCACGAGGACCATAAAACAAATTATAGAATGATATGGGCAAGTTAGATAATCCAAACTCATTAATAATAGAGGGCAATTCTACTGGTTCCTTTATATAAAGATCTAACTTGGATAAATCCTTATTAATATTTTTATCAAAGTAACTTTGCAATGTTTTATCTACTTCAAATATGTTTTTAAAAACTTTAAAATAGTCAATTCCTCTATAATTAGAAACCTTAGAGAGTAATATAATTATATTATTTATTATTTTTATATCTGCAATCTCAGAATTTGATTTATAAATGCCTATAGCAACTAAAGATAACCCAAAGGATTCAATCCAATATAAATCATCTTCAACTAATATATCAGTTCCCCACAAAGATCCTTCTTCAGCATTATTCTTATAGTTATTTATGATACTTAAACCCAATTCTATATACATATATGGAAGATACTCAGACCAATACTCGACCAATAATTCATTATTATAACTACTAAAACGCATTAAAACTGCTGACATAAACTTATATGTAAACATTCGACCGAAAAAACATTCTAGATTTAATTTCTTCATGTTTTTAAATACTAAAAGTAATCTAAGCCATGCAATTCCATCTATTGCTTCTTCAGAGTTTAATAATTCTATCAATTGATTTAATAATGTAATTAGTAATAGTTCAGCCTCATAGGAAAAATAATCTAAAATAAATTTCTTTATTTCCAAATGTTTGATTGTATAGCTTACACCTTTATGAGTATTAATCTTATATAAAATCCCACCCAAATCATCTAATATACATAATATTTGAAAATTATCAAGAGTATCTCCTAACACAGTAGATATTTGTTCTAAATTTAAAGGAACCTCACTAAATGAGAGTAGAATTATTATTTGCTTAATTTTTTCATAATACTTATCAGAGTAGAAAAAATATAATTTATTGAAATAACATTTAAATATATCAGAATCAAATAAAATAGTATTTTTCTCTAAAACAGACGGAATATACCGTAAAATATTTGCTCTTAAGAACGTAGTGCCAGAAACAGAATTTAGGATTTTATTATCACTTACCAACATATGAGGAGCAAACTTCAAAATATACTTTTTTATCAACTCTTGATTATTTTTATCATCACTATTAATAATAAATGTATCTGTAAAGTTAATGATGTTAAACTCATTCCTAACACTATAGTCAAGATTATTATCTGTCCTATAAGTTATAAGAATATATATATCATCAGATAACATATTTTCGTCAGGAATAACAGATAATATTTCTGATTCATTATTTTTAAATGATTCATCTAAAGCATCTATAACTAATAAAATCTTAGGTTTCACATTATAGCCACTATACGATAACTGCTGATAATATTCCAGAAATAAGTTCAAAAATTCAGCAAACTCATTTTTTGACTTAAAGGAGATATCATTGCCTTTAAAAACTTTTCCATCATCTGTTTTATAAAAGCTTTTCTTTATTCCATCTCTAAAAAATGAAAGCTTAGCAGAATACGTATTATTAATATAAAAGCACCTAACACTAACATCAGGAAAAGTTATGTGTTTCTTACCAATCTGTTCATTCAAAAATGGATCTAACATTTTTACAAATGTACTTTTTCCCATCCCCGTGTCCATTTGTAACCTGAATATACCTTTAGAATAAGTATCAATCCACGATTTTAATTTATTAACAAGATACTCAGGCTTAATTAAGTCCCTCATATTAGTAGATAAATAACTTATTTCATCATCTTCTAATACAAGATTTTTTACGCTACCTAGAGATAAAATATTTGTTTTATGATTTAAATCATTATAGATACATGTAATTTGATCAACAACTAACTTAATTTTGTCCGCATTAATATAATCCAAGTAACCAACTTTTTTTCCCTCTAGAAAGGAGTCATAAAGATAAATATTATTCTTTATAGCAATAATAAATGGTGTAAGTGGAATATACTTATCATCTATTTTAACCAGTAACTCATCAATCTGCTCTTCTAATTGATTAGTATCCAAATCCAATCTTCTCATTAGATTAGTACTATTTTGATAGATTTCAAAAAGCTGAAATAACTTACTATTAGCTTCAAGTACTTCTTTTAATGCTACTAATATTTTTTCAACTTCTATACAGGTTTCTCTATTTAAATGTTCATTAAATGCACCATGACCAATTCTTTTGTTTCTCCAAGCCACAATATTAACACTATGATTGGCTTCATTATCTACACTTAAATACTTTAATGTATTATCTAAGATTGTTTTCATACTCTCATTTAATGAGGGTTCTTTTATCAATACTTTTGCTATATTCATCCAATGTCCTAAAGATAAAGGACCAGATAATAATAATTCAAAAGACTTGGATTTAGTTATAGAAAGTTTATTACGATCATCATTCAAAGAAATGGCCATAGCTAAAATAACCGGAATCTTTATAGTAAGTTCTATAACATCCTTTAATTCGAATATAGCCCCCATGACTTGATTCTCAAGAAATAATTTTCTTAAACGTTGATACTCCACAGATAAAATTTGTGGTATATATGTATTTTTACCTAACCAAAAAGCGGTATCATTAGCAATAATATTCCCCCAGTTACTATTATGCATCATATGCCTTCCTTATTCTAACTAAACATATACCCTAACATTTTTTCATAGTCATCTATTAATTGTTGATTTTTAAATTTCTTCTTGGCTTCTTCTGCTAACTCTTTTTTCCCAATCATATTATAATATTCTATTAAACCACCATAGATGATATTATCAATAGCTGCAGCTCGTTCTTGAACGATGGTTTGAGTTTGTTGTATAAATGCTTCCGCTAATTCCTTTTTATTGAATTTAACAGCTAGTAGTGCAAAGTACTTATAAATAATTTCCCATGGATGCCCATTGACATGTTCAGCTTTACTACCCTTATGTAGGTTTTGTGCCCAGCTTAATAAATTACGGCGTTTTTCTGAGTTCAACTCGTCTACATAGAATGTATATAGTGCTTTTATATACACGTAGAAGGCAAATTTAAAGGATTGCAACTTTTGATCCGCTTCTGTCATATCCTTTAAATAGCTAAATTGCTCCCATACATTATCATTTCCACCAAAATACTGAGGTGCATATTTTTCATAACCTTCACGGTTGCCCATATCAATATAGTGATGAAGCAAATAAGATAGTGTAATGTTATAATCTATGGATTTTTCATCAAATTGAGCCAATGCTTGTTCAAAGCATTCTTCGGCACGAGTATCTTGTAAATAGGCATAGACTTGACCACACTGACTTAGTGCACGACCTTTACTAATGCTAACTATATCATCAGACTCAACTAATAATTGACGTAAGGATGCCAATTCATCCTCATATTCAAGTATTTCTTTTGCTAGTGAAAGTGCCTCTTCATAACGGTATTGATCATTGAGCATAACCACTCGGCGTTTCAGCGTTAGCAAATAGTCCTCTACATGACAATATTTAGCGAATCCTTTTGCAATTTCAAAGCATCGTTCAGCCATTAAGCTGTCTCCAATATGGTTATATGCTGTAATCCCCGCATCATAAAACGCATATTTACTGGCTTCAGATTTTTCTAGATTTGTTACTAATGCTTCTAAATGATTATATAAATACACTAGCTCATCCTGTTTCAGCAAGTTAGAGTTCGCATACTTAGCAAACTGGCGAACTGCTTCCTCTAACGCCTCAACATCTGTGGCTTCTGAAATCCATTTCTCGATTTTCGGAAACCATTGCTCCCAATAATAGTCTTTAAAATCACTGCGACTTTGTTTTGTTTCAAAAAGTGTAGATAGTACTTTAAAATAGTCTTTTTGTTGATATGCCATAACAGCTTTTTCATAGGCCATGTCAATATCGTCATATGTGAATATAAGATTTTGGCTAGAACCATTAAGTCGAGTAGCCTGCTCAACAAAAGATTGATGCCAAGCCAAAGGACCTTCACCAGTTTTATTATGATTCAAAATTGCACAAATCGTATCTGCTAAATATAGGAACGCATATCTTTTAGATTCAGATTCGTCAGCATTATAGTAAATTGAGCGTACTGAGAAATCCTCGATTTCTAAATCTAAGCGATTAGTCTCTAATAATTTACGATCTAAAGCAGCACGGTAATTATAGTCGTTCGCGACCTGGAAAAAACGTGTATCGTTATTTTTATTTTTCTCTGGTGTACTGTTCTTAAAATCAAAATCCTTATAACCTAAGTTTATATATTTCTTACAGAGCTCAGTATCACTAGCTTTAACAGGAACCAACCGTGTAGCCAAATCAAATTTAACTTTAGATATATACAAATCAAAAGGATTGTGAAAAACTAGGCGTGACACCGTAGAATACGCCATATTCATATATAAATTACTAGCGTATTCATCATTGATAAGCATGCTAGTAGACTTATGATTTAATATAGTCTTACCAGTTCCGCTCTTAAGCATCATAACAATACGATATTGACCATGTCTCTTATATTTACCAATTGTCTTCCCTTTATAAGTACCTTGTTGAAAGAACTCTGGCAAGGATTTTTGTAACTCGGTTTTCATCAGTTTAACATTATAACTATTGGTATTAGACTTATTAACATGTAAATCGGCTGGATACTTACAGTCAACTGTGTTAGCAACAGCACGGAAATAATCATCTAACCGCAACTTTTCGTTCCATGCATCATTATCATGACCTTTATCATCATATACAATACCAGCTATAAAGAGAGGCTCCTTATTCCCAGAAGCTATGAATCCTTCAAAATCCCCATTTTCATCTAATGCTATCGTAATCATATTTTTTCGTCCCTTGCTCCCATGCTACTTCTCTAAATAGGTAAGACATATTCTTCTCTATATATAATATAAATTCACACGACTATTTTTACATATGTACCTACATTATTTTATATGTTTATTTTATCATCTTATCTTCATAATTAGAAATCATTCCCTAATAGATAAAACCATTCATATATATTAAAACATCAAGTATTTTCAATATATACCTGATTTTTATTGAACAGTAAACTAGTTAATTTATCTAAATTCCATGCATCCTGTCATTGTTAATTATAGCGCAGTGCGCTATAATTAATTAAAAGTGATTTAAAAGGAGATATAAGCGTGATTACTATAGAAAAAAAGCTTTTAAAAAACTATAAATTTATAGATTTATTTGCTGGACTAGGTGGTTTTAGACTTGCTTTAGAATCACTAGGTGCAAAATGTGTATATTCAAATGAGTGGGATCCACACGCACAAAAAGTTTATGCTGATAATTTTGGTCATATACCGGAAGGTGATATCACTAAAGTTGATGAAAAAACAATTCCTAACCATGATATTCTTTGTGCAGGATTTCCTTGCCAAGCATTTTCAATCAGTGGTAAACAACGTGGATTTGAGGATAGTAGAGGCACGCTATTTTTTGATGTAGCTAGAATTGTAAAAGAAAAAAAACCTAAAATCGTTTTTATGGAAAATGTAAAAAATTTTGCTACTCACGATGGTGGCAAAACATTAAGCGTTGTTAAATCGACAATGGAAGAGTTAGGGTATACATTTTATCAAAAAGTTCTTAACTCAGTTACATATGGTATGCCACAAAAACGAGAGAGAATCTATATGGTATGCTTTAGAAATGATTTAGACATCAATACATTTAAATTTCCAAAGCCATTTAAATTAACACGTTATGTTAACGATTTCTTACTAAAAGACGAAACAATAGTAGAATCTTTATATATTGATAGACCGGACACTTATTATAATGATACAGAAGATAACAAATATAGTGATAAACCAATTCGTTTAGGAATTGTGAACAAAGGCGGGCAAGGAGAGAGAATTTATAGCACAAAAGGAATTGCTATTACACTATCAGCACATGGGGGCGGTGCATTTGCTAAAACAGGAGGCTATCTAGTTAATGGTCGCCCTAGAAAACTACACCCTCGCGAATGTGCAAGACTAATGGGATTTCCTGATTCTTATAAAATTTCCTCTAGTTTCAATCAAGCATACAAACAATTTGGAAATTCAGTAGTAATAGATGTTTTACAATATATTGCAATAGAAATCGGATTAGCATTGGAAAAAAAGAGCGATGAATGAAGTAGATTTTACAAATTGGCTTATTAATAAAGGCATAAAAAAGAAAAATGTAGGAGATTTTATTTACAGACTAAAAAGAGTAGAACGAGAACTAGGAAATTGTGATCTAGACGAGCATTATCAAAATGATAAATGTTCATTTTTATTAGCAACATTTGCCAATATGGGGATGAATAATAATATGAAACAATTTCCTTTAGCACAACTTCCTATTGGTAAATATTATATGAATACTTATCGTTATTCTTTAAAAAAATATATTAAATTTAAAGAAGACAGATCATCTTAATTCAGCTTTAAAAATCTCTAGATCAGAATTCAATTGTTCTTTTTTAGCTATAATAGAAAAAATAACATTCATATTATTGGTGTTAGATAAACGTCTTACCTCATAATCAAAAGGCGCTTCATGTTTAGAGAGATAATACGTATATTTTCCATAATCAAATTTGGTACCACTTAAATCTCGCTTAGATGCCACATATAATTTATTTTTCCCCTCCTCTATCACTTTATATATTGAGTCAGTTTTAATCTTAAGATTAGACTCTAAGATATTGATTATATCAGGTATATCTCTTATTGCTGGTGGATTGGATCCACTCTTCTTACTTCTATATTTAGCAGATACATTAAAATATTCTCCAAACCTATCTATGGGAAGTATTATCATATTCTCCCTCTTAGTAATAATATATCTCACGTTTTTTTGCTTATAATAAGATATAATCCAATTTATAAAATTTTTTGAATCAAGATTGATCTCACAACCACTTTTGCCAGCATTTTTAAAAATGTCATACTGGCCATTCATATGTGTAATGATGATATCCGTTATTGAATTTGGATTACTCTTATTTCTTGGTGAAAATAAAAACGTTTGACTCTCATCATTTGGAATCAAAACAAATTGTCCAGACTGTGCATTAGTATCTTTTGCTTCAATAAAAAATTTTGATTCGCCATTAATTAAAACTTCAATATCTGAATGTGTTGAATCTGTTGTTTTATGATGAACATATTGTATTGAGTCATTATAACTATAATATTCCTTCAAATAATTCAAACTTTCTAACTCGAATGATTCTCCTCTTCGCATGGTATTTTCCTCATTTTTTATAAGCTGATAAATCTACTAAAGACGTAATAGGTATAAGATATTCAAAACCATAAAAACCAGTTTTGGTACCTCTAGCTCTTAAATTTGAATCAAGTATAAGATTATCGTCTTGATATGTATTTAAAACATCAGGTGTTGCTAATCCACAAACAAAAACAGCAGTATCATCCACATTACTTTTTACACATATAATTTGTGGATATGAGTTCTTTTTAAATATAATAGGAAACTTATTTCGTTCTACTGTTTTAATTCCTACATTATATCCTGGGATATCTGGATTATGATATTTCTTAGACGTTCCAATACTCCAATCAATAATATCAATCTTTAATAGCTTTTCCAAAGCAGCCTCGCCAAGAAATCCAGTAAAAAACCGTTTTATTTCTTGATGTGAATCTCGCTTATGATGGGCCTCTTTTAATTTTTCAGAAACTACTTTTGATGCAAAATCATAAATTTTAGATGCATACTCAGTATCAATTTTCACACAACGAAAATTTTGGGAAAATTTAACAACATATTCTTCATAAGTAATTTTCATGTCAATCTCCAAAAAATTGTACTAAAGAATCCCCTAATAACTTAATAACATTTACTGTCATTGCATTACCTGCTTGCATTAATAAGTGTCTATCACTTACTTCATTTTTTACTTTATCTGCATATTCTATTGGGAATCCTTGTAGAAGTAATGCTTCATAACCTGTAAGTTGATGAATTTTTCCATTTTTTACATATAAAATACCATCTCTTTGTGCACGTAAAGTCGGACATCGTTCCTCATAAATACGCAAATCATTCATTCGCGTATCTATAATTTTTCCTTCAAATTGTAAAATATCTGATATACTGTATCGTCCACCATTAGTCTCATTTTTCAAATAATAAGCAAGAAGATCTAAACGTTCACTTGTAGCAACATTATTGTCTATTAAATATTGTTTTAACTTTGGCTTTTCAATAGTTTTTGGCCATTTAAAATCATCAATATTTTTACCTAAATCACTTCTAATACCTATAAAATAGACACGCTGCCTCATTTGAGGTACTCCATATTCTAAACTTGTTAATACCTTATATATAACATCGTACCCAGCTAAATTAAGTTCAGTTAGAATAGTACCTAAAGTTTTCCCTCCATCATGTGTTACTAATCCTTTTACATTCTCTAATAGAAAACATTTTGGTTTTGTTTCTTGTAAAATCCTTATTATATGAAATATAATTTGCCCACGATTGTCATCAAACCCTTCTTTTCTACCAATGACTGAAAATGTTTGACAAGGAAATCCTGCTATTAATACATCATATTTAGGTAATGTTTCTGTTTTTATTTTTTTTAAATTATAATAATATAACTCTTCATTAGTATCGTGCATTAAATTATATGTACGAACAGCAAGGCGGCTAGTATCAGAATATGCCACACATTTTAATCCAGCCTGTTCTAATCCAAGTCGCCCTCCACCTATACCTGAGCACAAATCCAAAAATTTTTTAATTTTCATTACAATAAAATTCACCTCAAAATAACAAGATTAAAATTTTTATATAAAACTAAGGACATTATTACATTATAGCTAAAAAATTATTTACACTTCTGGTATTTATTCAATTATGAATTTTTCATGAATAATTAATCTAATTATATGATAGTATATATATAACGTCAAACTATAGTAATTGTCATCCTATTTTAAACTATCAAAATAAAGCAACAAAAAACCACCTCTTTTACAGAGGTGGTTTTGCAATTAATGTTATAATTTCTATATTTTCTTTTCTCCCTATATGTCCTCCTTTTCTCTCCCCTCTTAATCCTACTTTCACCCCTAACATGTTATCTCGTTAGGTCTCTCCAGGCGATAAATAGTTCGGCTACGACTTGTGGGTTTTGGCTGAGTTTGATGCGGGCTAGCATTTTGCGCACGTAGT
>OBZR01000648.1_pt1 | contig 18108 bp, 13 predicted proteins | sample 1495541 | NCBI WGS metagenome assembly OBZR01 (sample SAMEA2580240, study PRJEB22360) | human gut metagenome | biome: human gut; feature: human-associated habitat; material: faeces | place: Denmark | collected 2008/2010 | reverse complement strand
GGGCTACCAGACCACCGGTTACTTCTCTGTCACCAGCCGCTACGGCGACCCTGCCGACTTTGCAGCCTTTGTCAACGCCTGCCACCGGATGGGCATTGGTGTCATCATGGACTTTGTGCCCGTCCACTTTGCCGCCAATGGCGACGCGCTCGCCAACTTTGACGGCACCCACCTCTACGAGTACGACAGTGATGTGGGCCACAGCGAGTGGGGCACCTGCAACTTCAACTATTACCGCCGGGAGGTGTGCAGCTTCCTGAACAGCGCCGCTGCCCTCTGGATGGATGTCTACCACTGCGATGGCATCCGGATGGACGCCATCTCCCGCGCTCTTTATTGGCAGGGCGACCCCAACCGCGGCGTGAACGAGGGCGCTGTTACCTTCCTGCGGAACCTGAACCACGGCCTGAACGAGCGCTGGCCCACCGGCATCTACACCGCCGAGGACTCCACCAACTTCCTCAAGGTCACCGCCCCCACCCGCTACGACGGCATCGGTTTCGATTATAAGTGGGACATGGGCTGGATGCACGACACGCTGGATTATTTTGCCACGCCCTTTGGTGAGCGGCCCGATGCCTACCACAAGCTGACCTTCAGTATGCAGTATTTCTACAATGAGCTGTATCTGCTGGCACTCAGCCACGACGAGGTGGTGCACGGCAAAAAGACCATCATTGATAAGCTGTGGGGCACCTACGAGGAAAAATGTGCCCAGCTGCGCACCCTTTACTTCTACATGTACACCCACCCGGGCAAAAAGCTGAACTTTATGGGCAATGAGCTGGGGCATTTCCGGGAGTGGGATGAGAAAAAGGAGCTGGACTGGGGCCTGATGAAGTATCCCTTCCACGACAGCTTCCAGAAATATTTTGCCGAGCTGGGCCGCCTGTATGCCACCGAACCCGCCCTCTACGATGGCGAATACAACCCGAACTGCTTTGAGTGGATCGCCTGCGAGAGCCGGGACGAAGGCGTGTACGCCTGGCTGCGGAAAGGCGCGGGCCAGACCATCCTCTGTGTGATGAACACCCAGAATACCGTCCACAAAAAGTTCCCGCTCTACTTCCAGTACCCCTGCGCCGCCGATGAGCTGCTGAACAGCGAGGCTGCCTGCTGGAACGGCGCGGACCGCAGCCGCACCAGACACCTGCACACCACCGATGGCGGCGTGTACGGCCGGGACTACACCCTGAGCGTGGATCTGCCCGCCATGGGCAGCCGGATGTACCGCATCACGCCGGAGGCTCCCCACCCGGAAGCCGCACAGGCCTCTGCCCGCAAGGCCGCCGCCCAGAAGCGCAAGGCCACCATCGCGGCAAAGCAGAATTCCAAAAAGTAATATCGCATTCAAAATATCCCGTCTGCTGAAATGCAGGCGGGATATTTTATCTTCCGGGGGCCTGCCCTCTTGCCTGTGCCGCCCGGAATCATTATACTGTAAGCTGTAATATTGTGGTTCAAAACCGAGGAGCATGTACAATGTCAACGATACTTTCTGAAAAGAAGACCCTTTCACCCTGGGCAAAGGGCGGCATCGGGCTGGGTGCTGGAGCACTCCTGCTGGTGCTGGTGGGTCTGCTGTTCCCCACCGCGGCGGCGTTCTTCCCGCTGGTGAGCCTGTGGTGCAGCTGTGTGCTGTTCTACGGCGCGCTGTGGGTGCTGCACACTGCCGGTGTGGAGCTGGACTTCTTCCACCGCGCAGCCATCATCGCCTTCTGGGCCGGAGCTGTGCTCTACTTCTATTGGGCGCTGGGGCGGCGGCAGTTCATCTACGCCTGGGATTATGTGAACTACATTCAGAAGCAGTTCAATACCGAAGCGGCTTTTGCGCTGGGTCCGGTGGCCGGTTTTAAGTATATCATAAGCACATTTTCTGAAGACTACACCAATTTCATCACCTTGTTCACTGAGTTCCCGTTCTGCCTCACCGCAAAAACGGGTGACAGCTACGCTTTTGCGCAGGTTTTCTGTGTGCTCCCCAGCCTTATGCTGATGCTGGCTGGTCTCACGATCAAAATCGGGCAGATTCTGGAGGTCAAGAATAAGTTCTGGTATTTTATCATCGGCTTTTCCTGGGTGCTGACCTATCCGTTCCTGCGAATGAGCGCTATGCTGGCACAGCCGGACTGGTTCGGTCTGATCTTCGCTTTTGCCATTCTGCTCCTCACATTGGACTACCGTTTTGAAAAGCTGGAGCCGGGGCGGTTCGTGCTCATCTTCCTGGCAACGGCCGCGATTATCCTGAGCCGCCGCTGGTACTTATATTTTGTGGTGGGCTATTACTTTTCCTATGCGCTTCTGCTCTTTGTAAGCAGTGCAAAGCTCGCAAAACAGGGCCAAAAGGGCCTTGCCCTGCGCCGAGTACGCAACCTCATCCTGTTTGGTGTCTGCGCCATGGCAGCAATGGTGGTCCTGCTCTGGCCCATGGTCAGCAAGATCCTGGCTTTTAACTACTCCGACCGCTATTCGTACTATAATGTCGGCGGCATTGCGGTAGAGCTCTATTATCATGCCATGCGCACCGGCCTGCTGAACCTTATTTTGATCCTGTTTGGTTTGTGGCTCTGCGTCAAGCGGAAAAAGCCCAGCCTGCCTGTGTTGGCGCTGTGTGAGCTGATGCTCAGTATGCTCTTATTTACCCGAGTGCAGAATTCCGGCTCCCATCAGATGCTGCTGTACGTGCCCGCCTATGTCATTCTGTTTCTCTGCGGTGCGGCGGGTCTGGCAGAGAGTATCGAGCATTTCAAAATACCAAAGCTTTGTTTCTGGGTCTTTACACTGTTGTTCGCCGTGTCGGTGCGGTGCTCCCCGCTCACTGTCATGGCCTTGCCAGAGTTCGTTATCCATGCGTTCCACCCGGCAGACCTTGCTGAGTATCAGCGGCTGGACGAGCTGACCTATGACCGCAAGGACAAACCGCAGATCCAGGCCATGGCACAATGGCTGGTTGAACATCTGGGGGAGGGCGAGGTCGCCTATATGATCCCGGATGACATGCTCTACAATCCCGGCCACCTGCGGAACTGTGACCTGCCCAACCATGCACTGGACGGCAAGTTGCCGGACAGCTTCTCGGTGCCGGGCACCCACTATTTCCCCACCGGTTTCTTTGATGCCAGATATGTGGTAACTGCAGACCCGTTCCCCCTCTCACTGGCTCCGGACACGGAACTGGGCCACCGGTTCAACGCCGTTTTTCTTCAGCTGAGAGAGACTACCCACCAGCAAGTTGCGACCTTCGATATGGGCAACGGCACGGTGTTCACGATCTGGGAACGCACCACTCCCGTGACACGTGAGGAAGTGGAGACCTATCTCCATGAATTTGATGCTGAAAACGCCAAATACCCAGAAATGTTTTCCTCTGTTGTGGAAAACTGGCTGGCTGTTCATGGTTTATAAAAGGAGAGTAAAACGATATGTCCAACAACGCAAAAAATCTACCAGAAGTAAAATTAGGCCAGTACAAGGGGCTGGCTGTCACCCGCCATGTGCGGCCGCTTTCCGAAAAGACCATTGACCAGGAGATGGTCCACCAGACCCGGATGCGCTCCGTCTACCACAACTCCACCGCCCCCGCCAAGCGCGGCAGCCGGGTTCTGCTGGATTTTGTCGGCTTCATGGACGGGGAGGAGATCCCCGACAGCCGGATGGAAAAGGTGATGGTGGTTCTGGGGGACGGCAAGCTGATGCCTGCCGCCGAAGATGCCATCTACGGCCACACCGCTGGCGAGACCTTCCGCTTTGATTTCACTTACCCGGAGCAGTTCCGGGTGGAGGAGCTCTCCGGCAAGACCGCGCAGTTTGAGATCAAGCTGCACTCCGTGGCCGAAAAGACCACCCCGGAGCTGAACGAGGAATTTGCCCGGGCACAGGGCTATGCAGACCTTGCCGCCATGCGCGAGGCCGTGCGGGCCAAAAAGCGGAAGATCCACGAAGATGCCGCCGACCGCGCCGCCGGGCAGGAACTGCTGGCAAAGGCCGGTGCCAACCTGACCGTGGACCTGCCCGAAGCCATGCTGGACCGCACCGCCGACAATGAGATGCGGATGCTGGAGCAGCGGCTCTCCCGCAGCAACATCACCCTGGAAAAGCACTGCAAGAACAGCCACACCACCGCTGCCGCCCTGCGGGCAGGCTACCGTGACGCTGCCGAGCGGAACCTGCGCTCCATGCTGGCCTCCCGCTCCATTGCCGAGGCCGAGAACATCACCGTGAGCACGCTGGAGGTCAACAACGAGTACCGCCGCCTGTCCCAGCTGCAGGACACCCCGGAGGCCGACATCCGCCGGGTGCTGAGCCCGGACACCCTTGCCGCCGCACTGGTTGCACAGAAAGTCCAGCGCTTCCTGCTGGACAACGCCGACATCACCACGGTGATGGACCCTGAAAAGGAGTGATTCTATGAGTATCTTTACGCGCTACGCCATGGATGCGCTGATGAAGACCACCCACCCCGAAGTGAACCGCAAGCAGTGCTGGAACCTGCACCCCCACCGCACCCCCTGCACAGCCTGCAAGGATATCTGCCCCTATGGTGATGAGATCTTCACCCGCCCCAACCTCGTCAAGGACTGGGATCCCTGCACCGACTGCGGCCTGTGTGTTTCAGCCTGCCGGTCGGGCTGCATTGCCCCCTCGCCGGAGCAGGTGCAGCGGGATATCTCCCCTGCCGACAGCGATGGTGACACCATCTGGATCGGCTGCGAAAAATCCACCCGGAAAAACACCGTGGTGCGCACCTGCGTCTCGGCCTATTCGTGGGAAGCGCTGGCCTACCTTGCCCTGAACAAGAAGATCGTCCTCGACCTGACCCCCTGCGGCGAGTGCGAGAACGATGTCTGTGCCGAGCATCTGCGTGCCGTTCTGACCCGGCTGGTGGAGTTCTTCGGCCAGCCCCTGTTCGAGGCCCGATTCACGCTGGCATACGAGCTGGACGATGCCCCCTTCCACGTCAAGGAGTACTCCCGCCGTGAGATGATGGAGCAGGTGACCTCCGGCTCCAAAAAGGGCACCAAGCAGCTGCTGCGGATGCTGCCCGGCCTGCGCAGCGAGGACGAGAGCAGCCAGGATTTCCGGCTGCTGCTCCACCAGTACACCAAGCAGCTCAAGGCGGTGTCCGAAACGCCCCTGCGCTATGGCTACCACCTGCCCAACTTCACCCAGAAGTGCTTTGCCTGCGGCCGGTGTGAGAAGAGCTGCCGCAGCGGTGCCATCAAGTTTGAGGACCTGCCCGACGGCCAGACCCGCGCGGTGATCACGCCGTGGAAGTGCAGCGAGTGCGGGGTCTGCGTTGCCGCCTGCTCCAACGGCGGTCTGGACGGCCTGAAGCTGCGCCAGCTGACCAGCCTTGGCCCCGTCAGTGTCTACAAGTGCACCAAGACCCTCTGCAAAGAATGCGGCAAGCCCATTGCGCCCAACTGTGCGGACGGCATCTGTTCTGTCTGCCGCATCAAGCTGCGCACCAAAAAACGGCAGGAGGAGGCTGTGGCCCGCGCCAAGGAGCGTCAGGCCGAGCGCGAGGCCAAAAAGGCCGCAGAAGCGGCTGCAAAAGAGCTGGCTGCCGAGATGCAGCCCTCTCAGCCAGCGCAAAGCGCCGCTGCCCCTGAAGCAGGAGCCGCTCCCGCCCCGACCGAAAGCACCTGCTGATCGCTGGACCTCTCCGGCGCTTCGCATGGACGGAGAGGTTTTTATTGACGCAGCTCCAAAAAAATGCTATAATTCTTCTTAACCACCCAGCTGTGGTCGGGAGGACAAGTTACAAAGGCGTAACGGATGTGTTTCCGTTACGTCTTTTTTGCTTCCCGCTGCCGGGAAACAGCGGGCCTGTCGGCTTTGGGCGGCAACCAGACTTCAACACGAAGAAAAGAGGGAATTTCATTATGAAACAGTCTATTTCTCGTCGTCAGTTCCTCAAGGCAAGCGGCCTGGCAGCCGCAGGTGCCTGCGCCGCCGGTCTGCTGTCCAGCTGCGGCGGTAAGAGCGGCGGCAGCTCCTCCGGTTCTGCTTCCGGTGCGGATACCAGCAAGTACACCGTGCTTTATTCCAGCCAGCCTGCAACCCTGAACTACCTGACCACCGCCACCGACCTGGAAATGGTCGTGGGTGCAAACTGCGTGGACACCCTGGTCGAGTACGACAACAAGGGCGTGATGCGCGAGGGCCTGGCCACCAAGTGGGAGTGGGATGCCGACACCCTGACCTGGACCTTCACCCTGCGCGAGGAGAACTGGGTGGACAACAACGGCGAAGTCGTTGCCCCCGTGACCGCACAGGACTTTGTGGATGCCCTGCAGTATGTGCTGACCCCGGATTACGCTTCCTCCAACGTGGGCCTGGTCACCGCCTACATTGCCGGTGCGAATGATTACTACAACTATCACGTCTACCTGACCAATGCTGAAAACGGCACTGTGGACGATGACGGCACCACCTATGTCACCGATGGCAGCGGCAACGTGACCGTGACCGCAGCAGACGGCACCGCTTCCACCTACGCCCCCGTGGACTTTGATTCCGTGGGCGTGACCGCTGTGGATGACCACACCCTGACCTACACCCTGACTTACGATTTCCCCGGCTTCCTGAGCCTGCTGTGCTACCTGCCCTATGAGCCCGCCTACGGCCCCCTGCTGAGCGAGATGGGCGACCAGTATGCCACCAGCGCCGAGACCCTGTACAGCTGCGGTGCTTTCTACCTGTCTGATTACGAGTCTCTGGAAACCTGGATCATGAAGAAGAACCCCGAGAACTATGATGCGGACAATGTCTTTATCGACACCATCAGCCGCATTTACAACGCCGAGGCTGCCGTGAACGGCCCCGAGATGATCAAGCGCGGCGAGATCGACGAAGCCACCATCGGCTCTGACATTCTGGACAGCTGGCTGGCTGACGATACCACCAAGGACATGGTCTCCATGGATCGTCCCAACACCAACTACACCTACTTCTACATGTTCAACTTCATGCCTTTTGCACACGAGTTCTCCAACTGGAACGTTGAGGGCGTGGATGCAGAATACGAACCCGAGAACTGGGCCAAGGCCATCAACAACACCAACTTCCGCAAGGCCTTCCTGTACGGCATCAACAACGCCGTTACGCTGGCTGTCAGCGCACCTCTGGGCTACGACAGCTACAAGCTGAACACCATCACTCCCCCGAACTTCTGCGCCACCACCGATGGCGTGGACTACACCCAGTGCGGCGGCCTGGCCGACCTGACCGAGTTCTTTGACGAGGCCAAGGCCAAGGAGTACCGTGATGCTGCCATTGAGGAGCTGACTGCACAGGGGGTCACCTTCCCCATCAAGGTGCAGCTGCCCTACAACCCCTCCTCCACCGACTGGGACAAGCAGTGCCAGGTGCTCAAGCAGCAGCTGGAGGGTGTGCTGAACGACGGCACCGACTTCATCGACATCATCATCACCGCCGGCCCCTCCGACAGCTTCCTGTCTGCTGTGCGCCGCAACGGCAAGTTCGAGTTCCTGCTCTGCAACTGGGGCGCTGACTACTCCGACCCCGAGACCGAGACCGACCCGTTCTATCAGGCCGAGGATTCCCGCGGAATGCGCTATGCTTACCTGCGCACCGGCGTGGAGGACGGCTTCATCACCGGCGAGACCGCAGATGCTGTTATGGCCTACATGAACGCCATCGAGGCTGCAAAGCAGATCACCGATGACATCGATGCCCGCTACAAGGCCTTTGCCGATGCCGAGACTCTGCTCATCACCAACGCACTGGTCATTCCGCGCGGCATGAGCGTGCCCGCCTATCTGGCGACCCGCCTGAACTACTGGGAGGGCCAGTACGCTTCCACCGGCTTCTCCAATAAGCGCCTGAAGGGCATCCACGTCCTCGACCACTATGTCTCCATGGACGAGTACGAAGCAAACCGTGACGCTCGCTAAGCGTTCCATCTGCTCATAACACAAAATACACCCCCTCTGCATGGCAGTTTCTGAAGCTGCACCGCAGAGGGGGTGTTCTTTTTGCACATTCAGTTACACTTCAAAGTCCAGGCAGACACGGGTCTTGGTGTAGGGGCGCACCTTGCCATCGGCCACAGCCACGTGGGCGGGGTGGGTGGAGTAGCCCTTGAGGGCAGCGGCATCGGTAAAGGTGGTGTCCAGCATCAGATCTGCGTTGGAAGAGGGCAGGCCGTTGATGTTCACATGCACCTCCACAAGGCCCGGGATCTGCCCTGCCAGGCCCTCCAGCCCGGTTTTGATGTTCGCCTTGATCTCTGCCTTTTCGGCGGCAGAAAGCTCGTCCTTGAGCTGCCAGAGAATGATATGCTTGACCATAAAAAATACCTCCTGCGTTTTCTCCATTGTAGCAGAGAAATGCAGGAGGTGCAATGCTTTTTGAAACGGTTCAGTCGTCTTCCCGGCCTTTTTTCCAAGCGTGGTACATCAGCAGGAACACGGTGTCCGCAGCAATGCCGATAGAGAGCAGGCGGCTGCCGCCAATGGAAGTGTGGGGCAAAAACGGCGAAGCGGCAAACACAACGGCATTAAAGAAATAGAACACACCGAACTTTTTCTCCCACATAGCCCGCTCTTCGTCATCGCTGAACTTCATCTGGTGCTTTTTGGAAAAACTGCGAAAGCCCATTACCAGCATGGCAGCGGCAGCAAACAGGTTCAGCAAAAGGGATGTGTCAAATTTCATGCGGGGGTACCTCCGTAAAAACTCCATAAACAAAAACCAGCCGGATCGAGGCGTTTGCAAGCCCTCGTCCGGCTGGATACTTACTTCTTCGGAGTCATAAGCCTCTTCTCCTTGGGTTCTCTCATTTTCGGAGTATGCGTTTCATAGGGTGACTCTCCTTAGAAACTACCTGAAACTGAAGAGTTTTATGCAAGGGGATGAACTACTCTAGTACATTGGACTGACCCTTCTCTTAACTGTTAGACTGCGGTACCGAGATTCTGAAGATGAATTTCATATTACCACATTCTTTCGAGTTAGATTTGCCAGGGATTCCATTGCTTAGTACATTGGAGTTACTCCTTTTTGGTCATTCAAACAGGTGCATCCGTGTAACTGTCCTCATCATGGGAGATCACCTCGGGCGGATCTATTTGAATTGCCAGGGGATTTATTCTGACAGACTGTACTGTTTTCGCATTTTTGATGCTCAAGACCGGCTCTTTGATTTGTTTTGTTATACGGGGGAAACATCCCGTTTGTGGAGAGCCTCTGTTTTGCTTCTCAGCGAATCCCGACAGTCTGTCCGAACTGTGCGGGTTCCATATCAACCATCGGTCTCGCTCCTTTCTGCTTAAAGTCAGCGGGGTTAGCTCTCATTTGAGCTTCTGCTGTACTTCTCTGGTTTCTGGCTTTATTATACAGGAAGATGCACAGTTTGTCTATTCGCAGAGTGCACAACAAATTAGACACACTTTTGCATCAAAAGTCCAAATTTCTGGGATACATGAATTTCGTCTTTCCGGTGCACTGCTCCAGCATGTTAAATAGGTATCATCACAGAGCATGCAGCTATATAAATCTGATATGCCCGCTATAAAATCTGTGAATAATATGTCGATTTCACCTCATCCAAAGGCCAGAAAATGGTACAGATGGCTAAGAATCAGCAAAGAGATTGTGCAAATCGCATAGTTTTCCCCCTGTACTTTTTGCAATCTGCACAACTGTTTTCATCCAAAGCAGAAATGGAATATAACAAAAAGTAGAATGTTAGGTGGAGGGCTGTAAAACCGACAGAAATCGTGCTATGATACCATCACAAATTAAGAAAGGAGAGAGTGCTAATCAATGAATGCGTTGACTGCTGCTTTGAAAGAAGAGCTGAATGTTGACATGGTCACGGTGTTCGGGCTTTCCATTCCGGAGTCCGTGGTCGTGAGCTGGGGCATTATGGCGTTTCTTGTCATCGGCTCCATCCTGCTGACGCGGAATCTGCGGGTGGATCACATCACCAAGCGGCAGGCCATCCTGGAAACGGTCGTTACTACGATCAATGATTTCTTTGTGGGCCTGCTGGGCGAAAGTGGAAAGCGCTATGTCCCCTATCTGATGAGCGTGGCGCTGTACATCGGCTGCTCCAACCTGATCGGTGTGTTCGGCATCAAGCCCCCCACAAAGGACCTGAACGTCACAGCGGCTCTTGCTCTGATGAGCATCTGCCTGATCGAGTATGCCGGCATCCATGCACGCGGCGGCGTTGGCTTCCTCAAGAGCCTGGCTGCCCCCACCCCCATCATGGCCCCCATGAACGTGCTGGAGGTGGCCATCCGGCCCACCAGCCTGTGCATGCGACTGTTCGGCAACGTGCTGGGCGCTTTTGTCATTATGGAGCTGATCAAGCTGGTGGTGCCTGTGTTCGTGCCTGCCATCTTCAGCTTGTATTTTGACCTGTTCGATGGTCTGATCCAGACCTACGTCTTTGTGTTCCTTACCTCTTTGTTTATGAAGGAGACCATGGGAGACGAAGAGTAAACCCTTTCCATCATCAAATCAAAAGGAGATTAAAATTATGAACGGACTTATCGCTCTGGGCGCTGGCATTGCAGCGCTGACTGGTATTGGCGGCGGCATTGGCATCGGCATTGCAACCGGCAAGGCAACCGAGGCTATTTCCCGCCAGCCCGAGGCTTCCGGCAAGATCCAGACCAACCTGCTGCTGGGTGCTGCTCTGGCCGAAGGTACTGCAATTTTCGGTTTCGTCGTTGCACTGCTGATCATCCTGTTCCTGGGTTGATAACGGAGGCATGACGAATGCTGACACTGAATCTGAATCTTCTGTATACAGTCGTCAACGTTCTGATTCTGTTTTTGCTGCTGCGGAAATTCCTGTACAAGCCTGTTATGGGGATCATCGCACAGCGTCAGAAACAGGTGGATGACGCACTGAACGCCGCCGAGACCTCCAAAAAGGAGGCCGCTGCGGCCATGAACGCTGCGCAGGACAAGCTGCGCAATGTGGACACCGAGGCCGCTGCCCGCCGCGAGACTTACGAGCAGCAGGCCGAAACTGCAAAGCAGCAGCTGCTGGCCGAGGCCCAGAAACAGGCCGAGGCCATTGTAGCCGAGGGCAAGGCCGCTGCTGAGGCAGAGCGCCAGCACAAGCTGCGCGAAGCCGACGCACAGACCACCGCACTGGCCCGCGCCATGTGCGAGAAGCTGCTGAGCCGGAACCTGACCGAGCAGGACGATTCCCGTTTGCTGGACGATCTGCTGGAGAAAGCAGGTGCTGAGCATGGCAACTGAGTTCAGCCGCGAATTCTTCTCTGAGAACCGCATCGTCAAGGCCGACCTGCGCGCCGCACATCAGCTCCGTGAAGAGGACATTGCCCGTATCAAGGCCGAGGTCAAGAAGCTCTATGATGCCACTGAGGTCATCCTGAATGTCTCGGTGGACGAGAGCCTGCTCTCCGGCTATGTGCTGCAGGTGGGCGACCGGGTATTCGACAACTCCGGCCGCCACCAGCTGGACCAGATGATGGCTGGCAAGCCCTCTCTGGCCACCCTCAAGACCCGCATCGAGGATTACAAGCCTGCCCAGACCTCTGCCGAGGGCGGCGTGGTCATCTCCTCTGCCGATGGCATCGTGCAGGTGGAGGGCATGGACAAGGCCGTTTATGGTGAGATCGTCACCTTTGAGAACGGTGCCAAGGGCATGGTCGAAAGCGTGGACCCGGGCAAGCTGGGCATCATGCTGTTCGACGGTGCCGAGACCGTGGGCGTGGGCACTCTGGTGACCCGCAGCGGCAAGCGCGCCGGCATCCCTGTGGGTGATGGTTTCCTGGGCCGCGTCATCGACCCGCTGGGCGAGCCCATTGACGGCAAGGGCCCGGTGAACGCCGAAGGCTACAACCCCATCGAGAAGCAGGCCCCCGGCATTCTGGAGCGCCAGAGCGTGGATACCCCGCTTCACACCGGCATCCTGGCCATCGACTCCATGTTCCCCATCGGCCGCGGCCAGCGTGAGCTGATCATCGGCGACCGCCAGACCGGCAAGACCACCATCGCGTCCGATACCATCATCAACCAGAAGGGCAAGGACGTCATCTGCATCTACGTCGCCATCGGCCAGAAGCGCTCTACCGTGGCAAACCTCGTGCAGAGCCTCACCGAGGCCGGTGCCATGAGCTACACCATCGTGGTGTCGGCAACGGCATCCGAGCTGTCGCCCCTGCAGTATATCGCTCCCTACTCCGGCTGTGCCATGGGCGAATATTTCATGCACAAGGGCAAGCACGTCCTTATCATCTACGACGACCTGTCCAAGCACGCTGTCGCTTACCGCGCCCTGTCGCTGCTGATCCGCCGTCCCCCGGGACGTGAGGCTTACCCCGGCGACGTCTTCTACCTGCACTCCCGTCTGCTGGAACGCGCGGCCAAGCTCTCCGACGAGCTGGGCGGCGGCAGCCTGACGGCACTGCCCATCATCGAGACGCAGGCGGGCGATGTGTCCGCCTACATCCCCACGAACGTCATCTCCATCACCGACGGCCAGATCTTCCTTGAGACGGAGCTGTTCCACTCGGGCGTCATGCCGGCCGTCAACCCCGGCATCTCGGTCTCCCGTGTCGGCGGCAACGCCCAGATCAAGGCCATGAAGAAGGTCGCCGGTACGTTGAAGCTGATCTATTCTCAGTACCGTGAGCTGCAGTCCTTCGCACAGTTCGGCTCCGACCTGGACGCCGACACCAAGGCCCGCTTGGCACAGGGCGAGCGCATCGTTGAGGTGCTCAAGCAGAACCGCTCCGCTCCCGTTGCGGTCGAAAAGCAGGTGGCCATCCTCTACGCGACCATCCACGACTACCTCGTGAACATCAAGGTGCCTGCCGTGGCCGAGTACGAGAAGGGCCTGTACGAGTATCTCGATACCGACGCAGCCGGTGCCTCCGTGATGGAGACCATCCGCACCACCGGCAAGCTGGAAAAGGACGCCGAGGAAGCTCTGAAGGGTGTGCTGTCCGCTTACACCGAGAACTTTATCAAGGCACACTGACAGGAAGGAGGCGTAACGCATGGCAGGTTCCATGAAGGACATCAAGCTGCGCATCAAAAGCGTAGAGAGTACCATGCAGATCACCAAGGCTATGGAGCTGGTGGCTTCCTCCAAAATGCGCCGTGCCAAGGAGCGGGTGGAGCACAGCCGCCCCTACTTTGAGACGCTGTACGAATCGCTGACCAAGATAGCGGCGGCAGACCCCCGCGCCCGCAATCCCTATCTGCGCCGGGACGACATCAAGCGGACTCTGCTGGTGGTCATCGCGGGCGACCGCGGTCTGGCCGGCGGCTATAACGCCAATGTGTTCAAGCAGGCCGACGCCGCCGAAGGCCCCGTCACCGTGCTGCCCATCGGCAAGCGCTCCGCAGAGTATTTCGCCCACCACGGGGCCGGCCTCTTCACCCCCGAGGTGCTGATGGCGGCGGATGTGTCGGTGAGCGAGTGCTTCACCCTGTCCCACCAGATAACGGAAGGCTTCCTCAAGGGCGAGTACGACGCGGTGAAGCTCTGCTACACCCGCTTTGACTCCATGATGACCCAGACGGCCACCACCCTCGAGGTGCTGCCCCTGACCATCGAGCCCACCGAGGCCCAGAAGGCCGAGGCCCGTCGGAGCCAGATCCTGTACAAACCCAGCTGCGAGGAAGTGTTCGGCGCTATCATCCCCGAGTATGTGGCGGGTGTCCTCTACGGCGCCGTGTGCGAGAGCGTGGCCAGTGAGCTGGCCGCCCGCCGCACCGCCATGGATGCCGCCACCAAGAATGCCGGCGAGATGATAGAGCATCTGAATCTGTATTACAACCGCGCCCGTCAGGCCGCCATCACGCAGGAGATCACCGAGATCGTGGCTGGCGCGGAAAATTAAGGCGGCTTGCCCTCTCCGGCATTGCTTGCGCAATGCCACCTCTCCCAAAGGGAGAGGCTTAAAGCTGACCGATACGTTTCAGGCTCTCCCTCTGGGAGAGCTGGACGCGAAGCGGCCTGAGAGGGTAAGGACGCTGACAAAGAGCATTCCATTAAAAGAGAAGGAGTTGTAGCCTATGTCCGAAAAACACATCGGCAAGGTGATCCAAGTCATCGGCCCGGTGCTGGACATCCAGTTCAAGGATGGAGAGCTGCCGGATCTGCTCAACGCCATCGAGATCGACAACCACGGCCAGAAGCTGGTGGTCGAGGTGGCGCAGCTGACCGGTGACAACGTCGCCCGCTGCATCGCCATGAGCAGCACCGACGGCCTGGTGCGCGGCACCGAGGCCGTGGACACCGGCGAGTCCATCAAGGTCCCCGTCGGCGACCAGTGCCTGGGCCGCGTGTTCAACCTGCTGGGTGAGCCGGTGGACAATAAGCCCGCCCCCACCCCGGAGGCTTACTGGCCCATCCACCGCCCCGCTCCCAGCTATGAGGAGCAGCAGTCCACCACCGAAATTCTGGAGACCGGCATCAAGGTCGTTGACCTCATCTGCCCCTACGCCAAGGGCGGCAAGATCGGCCTGTTCGGCGGTGCCGGTGTCGGCAAGACCGTGCTGATCCAGGAGCTGATCCACAACGTGGCCACCGAGCACGGCGGCTACTCCATCTTCACCGGCGTCGGCGAGCGCTCCCGTGAGGGCTGCGACCTCTGGGGCGAGATGAACGCCTCCGGCGTCCTGAACAAGACCGCGCTGGTCTTCGGTCAGATGAACGAGCCCCCAGGAGCCCGTATGCGGGTGGCGGAGACCGGCCTGACCATGGCCGAGTATTTCCGCGAGGAGACCCACAAGGACGTGCTGCTTTTCATCGACAACATCTTCCGTTTCGTGCAGGCCGGCTCTGAGGTCTCCGCTCTGATGGGCCGTATGCCCTCGGCTGTCGGCTATCAGCCCACGCTGGCCAACGAGCTGGGCGCTCTGCAGGAGCGTATCACCTCCACCCGCGACGGCTCCATCACCTCGGTGCAGGCCGTCTACGTCCCCGCCGATGACCTGACCGACCCGGCTCCTGCAACCACCTTCGCCCATCTGGACGCAACCACCGTTCTGAGCCGTAAGATCGTGGAGCAGGGCATCTACCCCGCTGTCGATCCGCTGGCTTCCACCTCTCGTATTCTGGAAGCCGACATCGTGGGTGAGGAACACTACCGTGTGGCCCGCAAGGTGCAGGCCACCCTGCAGCGCTATCAGGAGCTGCAGGACATCATCGCCATCCTGGGTATGGATGAACTGAGCGAAGAGGACAAGCTCACCGTCACCCGTGCCCGCAAGCTGCAGAAGTTCCTCAGCCAGCCCTTTGCAGTGGCCGAGAACTTCACCGGCCTGAAGGGTGTGTACGTCCCGCTGGCAGAGACCGTCAAGGGCTTTGCCGCCATTGTGGACGGCCAGTGCGATGACCTGCCCGAGTGGGCATTCTTCAACGTGGGCACCCTTGCGGATGCCCGCAAGAAGTACGCAGACAAACAGGCGGAGGAAAAGGGCGGTGCCAACTGATGGAAAAGTTCATCCTGAACATCACGGCTTCCAGCGGTGAATTCTATCAGGGCTACTGCGAAAGCCTGACTCTGCCCACCGGCGACGGCGTGTACGGCGTGCAGGCCGGGCACAACCCCGTGCTGGTGGCCCTGCACATGGGCATTGCAAAGTTCACCGTGGACGGTGAGACCCGCGAGGTGCTGGTGGGCGACGGCATTGCAGAAGTAACCCCCACCTTTGTCCTGTTGCTGGTGGACAGCGCCGAGCGGCCCGAGGATATCGACCGCAACCGCGCCGAGGCTGCCCGCATCCGGGCCGAGGAGCGCCTGCAGCACAAGCAGAGCATGCACGAGTACTACCAGAGCAAGATCGCACTGGACCGCGCCATGCAGCGCCTGCAGACGGCCGCCAAATACAAGCGTTAAACGCTCCCCTCAAACAAGACACCGTCAGCCTGACACAACGGGCTGACGGTGTTTTTGTTGTTTTACTGCGCTTCGATCTGCGCTCCCCTGCTGCACCCTCTTGTAAATTGCCGCGGAAAAGCGTATCATAGAATCAAATACAAGCAAAGGAGCATACTTATGCGTGCATACGAGCGACTGTTGAATTATGTCCGCGTTTACACTACCTCCGACCCCGAGAGCGGCACCCACCCCTCGGCAGAGCGGGAGTTTGACCTGGCCCGCCAGCTGGTGGAAGAGATGAAGGCTCTGGGCATCGAGGATGCCCGGGTAGACGAGCACTGCTATGTCTACGGCAGCATCCCCGCCACCCCCGGCTGTGAGGACAAGCCTGCCCTGGGCCTGATTGCCCACATGGACACCGCCCCCGATGCTTCCGGCGAGGGTGTTTCCCCCATCCTGCACGAGAATTATGACGGCCATGATGTCACCCTGCCCGCCACCGGCATGGTGATGAAGGTCTCCACCTTCCCCTTCCTGGCCGACCTCAAGGGTGAGACTCTGATCACCACCGACGGCACCACCCTGCTGGGCGCAGACGACAAGGCCGGTGTGGCAGAGATCCTGACCGCCGCCGAGATCCTCCTTGCCGAGGGCCGCCCCCACGGCAAGCTCTGCATCGCCTTCACCCCCGACGAGGAGATCGGCGAGGGCGCTTCCCTCTTCGATATCCCGGGCTTTGGCGCGGATTTCGCCTACACCGTTGATGGCGGTGACGTGGGCGGCATCGAGTATGAGAACTTCAACGCAGCTGCCGCCACCGTGACCATCCACGGCTTCTCGGTGCATCCCGGCTCCGCCAAGGATGCCATGATCAACGCCTCCAATGTGGCCATGGAGTTCCACACTGCCCTGCCCATCATGGCTCGTCCCGAGACCACCGAGGGCCGTCAGGGCTTCTACCACCTCTGCCAGATGTACGGCGACGTGACCAACGCTAAGCTGGGCTACATCCTGCGCGACCACGATGCCGACAAGCTGCAGTACAAGAAGGATAACCTCCTCCACATTGCCGATTACCTCAACGGCAAGTACGGCCCCGGCACCGTGGAGGTGGAGATCAAGGACAGCTACCGCAACATGCTGGAAAAGATCAAGCCCCACTTCCATCTGGTGGAGAACGCCCGCAAGGCCATCGAAAAGGCCGGTCTGACCCCCGAGGAAGTGCCTGTGCGCGGCGGCACCGATGGTGCCACCCTGAGCTGGAAGGGCCTGCCCTGCCCCAACCTGGGCACCGGCGGCTTCAACTTCCATGGCGTGTGCGAATGCACCACCGTAGAACGCATGGACAAGGCAACCGAAATCCTGCTGAATATCGTGGAGATCTACAGCAAATGATTCCGCTCCCCGAACGTTCCCACGCTGACTGCACATAAAAATGGACGGCTCCCGAAAACGAGAGCCGTCCATTTTTTCTTATCCCACGTTGATCTGTCCAACGGGCAGGATCTTGCGCTTGTTGTCATCGGGCTTGCTGGTCAGGCTGATGGCAAAGGACACCGGGCCAACACGGCCCATGAACATCACCAGCATATACAGTAGCTTGGCCCCGGTGTTCAGCTGGCTGGTCACGCCCACCGAAAGGCCCACGGTGCCAAAGGCGGAGCAGGATTCAAAGATCGCGTCAATGACCGTTACAGCATCCGAGGTGTTGTAATAGACCACCACGGCAGAACCCAGCGCTGCCACCATGCCCAGCATGATAATGGTCAGCGCACGGTAAACGGTCTTGGATTCAATGTGGTGGCCGCCGATGACACAATCGTCCCGGCCCTGCGCCACGCTGCGCATGGTCAGGATCAGAACTGCAAAGGTGGTCACCTTCACACCGCCGCCGGTGGAACCGGGAGCCGCGCCGATGAACTGCAGAACGCTCATCAGCAGCTTAGTGATGGGCCCGCAGGCGGCCAGGTCGATGGTGTTCATACCGGCAGTACGGGTTGACACCGATTGGAACAGGGCAGCCATCACCTTGCCCGGCACGGACAACCCGCCCATGCTCTTGGGGTTGTTCCACTCCATCAGGCCGATGAGGACAGCACCGCCCACCCACAGGATGCAGGAGAAGAGCAACACCATCCGGGCATGGAGAGACAGGTGCCGCTTCTTGCGCCACTCGCCGATCTCCACCCAGACCATAAAGCCCAGACCGCCTGCCATGATCAGGAACATGATCACAGCCTGTACATAATAATTACTGACA
>OBZR01000629.1_pt1 | contig 18824 bp, 21 predicted proteins | sample 1495541 | NCBI WGS metagenome assembly OBZR01 (sample SAMEA2580240, study PRJEB22360) | human gut metagenome | biome: human gut; feature: human-associated habitat; material: faeces | place: Denmark | collected 2008/2010 | reverse complement strand
TAGCTCAGTCGGTAGAGCAGGGGATTGAAAATCCCCATGACAGTTTCCATACCACAGCTCTGGACAGCACACTCCACGAGGCTTCGCTTTCAATGCGAGGCCTTTTTGTTATGCGTCTCTGGTCAATCTCTGGCAAGTTTACTCACCGAGCTCTGGATTAATAATCCCTGTACCCAATATCAGAAGGTAGCCAAGGTCAGTAAAGCCACCGCGATACGCTATTTAGCCGACTTGTTAGAGAAAGGCGGCCTTGAAAAAATGCCTGGAGGCGGCAGAAATGCCCGTTACCAAGTCAAGATTACTTTTTAGATCAAGGGTATCTAGCCCGGCCTGACCTAATTCGATGTCACCGCTGAAGTAATTTTGACCCATCTGAGAAAAAGTCACGGCATTTGCGCCGCCTCCTTGTTGACCCAGGAGCTATCACTGGAGTTCAGTTCAGAGTGTCGGCGAGCATTCGGACTATCGCCCAACAGCTGCGGGTGTCTCGTAACACTGTCCGCAAGTACCTTCGGCAGATCTTTCTTCCCCATTACGCCTCTCTTGGTCTCGACCAGAGAATTAGCCATCTGATACAGCAGGCACACACCGCCGACGAGGATGGACGCCCCCATCATGTCTTTCAATGCCCTGGTGGGGATTTTTTCACCCAATAGGCTGTACATGATCCCAGGGGAAATTATGATGATGTGATCAATCCATTTGAACATCGTCACCAAATAGAAGACTCGTGTACGACATATGTCAGTGCATGTCAGGAGAACGAAAAAAAAGCACCACCGCTATGGTGGTGCTTTATTTCTCTACAGGCTTAGTGTTTTAAAGCCGTGGTGAGGTCATTACTGAACAGCGACAGTGAGCTCTGGATGCCCAAATGCGACGAGCTGCCCGTTAGACCGGCTGAAATATTGGCTCCAGAAGGATTCTAAATTCTGGATCATCTTGCCACTGCGGTAGCCGTTCTTTGCGTCGGTTGGCACGAATGCCGCACCATGCACATAGATTCGCGCTCCTTTGAAATCAGCGAGAAGATTCTCCCTCTCGACCTTGGCCAGCTCAACGGAAGGAGAGATGTCACGGATACCTTTGGACTGATAGAAGCTGCCAAAGTCGCTGTATTCCAGCATGTCTGACATCAATAAGATGACGTTTTCATTCACCCCTTTGACTGACTGGATATCCTGACCCACTGCTTTGAGGCTAAACAGGATCTCGCTACGCGGGATGTCCATCGAGGACTTGCCCATGGTCTGCACGAACCGCTTACCAAATTGTTGCAACATCATTTTCGGCTGGGCAGCTAGGCATTGGTCGAGCTTCTTGGCATTCATCATCGGTACATCCCCCACTTGGGCCGGGTCGAGCCCACGCTCCAACTGGCCTGCATATTGGAGCTGCATGTAGTGGCCATCCAAATAGGCAGAGAAGGAATACAGACGAAGCTGGTCCCCTGGCAGCAAGAACCGCTTGATATTCCCCCACGCAGTACGCTGTAAATCAGAAGTGAGTGGGGTCGTTTGATCCACCACAACTGACAACATGCGCCCCGAGGGTTCGGGGGTGAACTGAGCAATTTTGGCTTGCTGATAACAACTGGCTAAGTCGTTGCGTTCTGCTGCCATCACTGTCGCTGGCAGCATCAGCAAGAATACAAGACTGATCCTTGCTTTCATCACGCCTCCGCCTTGTCGAGCATTTGCAAGCGGCGTGCTCGTTTCAGATCGTCTACCGACACGCCTTTCTTATTCGCGACATAGTCCATGTCATCCGCATCAAACTGAGTCAGATCGCCCCAAGCATGAGGATTGAAGGCTGCTACCTTTTCACCCACAGAACGCGCCGTTGGCGCTTCGATGGTCTGGGTTACTTGCGCCGCTTCCACCACTGGTGCAACCGCTTCGACGGATGGTGCGGGCGTGGCTGCGACAGGGGTCGGTTGATAGGCTTGAGCAACGGCTTGTGGCTGTGCCTCATTGGGTCTTGCGCCAAAGACAGACACCAGTTCATTGAACTCCGCCTTTTGTGCCATCAACGCTGGATTGTTGATAGCTGCGAACCGGGGGCCTGCGACATCGGTGATCGCCCAGATTGTCTTGTTGTCCTTAGCACTTATCGCGTTCCTCAAATCCGCTATGGTCTGCTTAACGTAATCGGCAAGCAGTTTGGTGCTCTCAAGGCCAATCGCACGGTTATTCTTGTTATGGGCAATGATTTGTTGCTCTTCCATATAACGCAGGAAGGTGCGGTGATCCTTGTTTTGACTCAGGTCATCCTTCGTCTTGCCGTTTACCCTGAACACCTTGTCCTGCAATGACTGCAACTTCGCCAAGGAAGACTGAGCATCTTGAGCAATTGCGGCAGATTTGGCCTTGTGGTAGCGGACAAACTCATCAGCACTGTTGTACTTGTGGGTCAGCTCCCAGGCTCGACGTGAGTAGGTGCCAGCAAAGCTGTGACGGAAGGCCAGGTAGGTAGAGGCGAACTGAATAAAACAGAACAAACCAGACAGCACAGCAAAGGTCACCAGCGAGGCGCGGTGCATCGCATCAATCTGGTCTTGCGCGGACTTCTGGCTGCTGTTAGTTGACAGCTCGGCCATGTCCGTAGGCAGAGGGATCTCTTCATCGCCAGACGCAACTGGGAAATCATCGGCGCTTTGGACGACAGCTGTCGGATTCTCAACCAACATGGCTTCCTGCTGGTTCAGGGTTTCGGTACGAACCCAAAATGCGGCAATGGCCAACCCCGCGATAAAGATCCCATACCCAATAATGATCGAGAACCGGCGCTGTGGCTGACCGTATTTATCGAGCGGCACATTGATGCGGTTCAACAATTGCTGGAAGGGTTTAGCGCCATCGTCGGTATAAGTATTGTCGATAGTCGCGTTGAGCGTCTTTGTCATGTCGCCCCCATCACGGATCGACTCGTATGAGAGGATCTTATTCACTACACCGTTGCGGTATAGCTGACGGCCAGCAAACTCGGACAGAACCAAAGCGATGATGGAGATAACCAAACCAATGAAGAAGGCCCCCACGATGGCCGTGTTTGGGGTCGCCAGGGTCAGGGCAAACGGAGCCAAGGCATAACCAAACGCTGATGCTTCAATTACCATCAGGACGATCATGAGCAGCCAGATACCCAGTCCTTTCTCCGACCGGTCCGCCTCGTCCGCTTTTCCTAGATAATCCAGGTTTCGCTTGAAATTCTCTTCCGAGGGCTGGTGTTCCCCGTAGTAGGTTTCATACGCCCCGCATACCCCTTTCTCACCGGCATTGAAGCCGACGGCATTGGGGTTGTCTGCGGACTTCTCTTCGTTTTTGCCCGGGTCTCTGGTCCAGGCAGCAATACGGCCAATCCATGGTAACCGCAGCCGCATTTCCATGTGCCAGTACTTTACTTCATACCAATAAACGATGGCGGTCACCACCGCAACCATCAAGGCGATCACCAAACTGATGATGTGCCAGGCCCCCGACAGGGCGTGAATAATGTTTTCAAACATGTCTAGTTCCCTTAACGACGCTTGGGCAAGTATTGGGCCACGTAAGCTTCACCCTGCTTTGGATAGTAGATTTCACCCGCAACGGCAGTACCAGCACGTTTGTCAAATACAATGTCCATACAAGACACTGGCGAGGACGTTTGATTGGCAGCGAACACACGATAGAGAATTTGAGTCTCTCCCTCGTAGGTATTGGCCACAGCCTGGATCTTCTCGGTCTGCTTTTTGGATTTCTTGTAGTTGGGGATGAATTGCATGAAAGGTTGCTGGGACACCTTCGCCTCATCACGCAAAATCGCAACCGGCCCCACCGAAGCCACATGACCATTAACGGCAGCAACCCAAGGTTTGCCATTCAAGCCGGGCAAATACTCCTCAGTCGAATATTCCGCAAGTGGCTGGTCGCTCCCAAGGTTTTTCACTTGACCTTCGACACGAGGCAAATCACCCACACATGAGCTAATCGGCGCACTGGCATAGGCATTACTGATAATGGAGAAGGAAGAGCTCTTTGGCTGAATGCTACCTGTCAGGGGAGAGCTAATATTGGTCACTGGTTGGCCGCCAAAGTCGATGATCCCTTTGCCAGCCAGTTTTACCGGGGAAATGTCATTTGCCAAAGGCTGTTCAGACGGGGCATTCGGAGCGGCTACTGGAGTGGCCGACGTGGTGCCGGCGACCGGACCGGACGGGGTTTTCGCTGCAGGACTCTTTGCCGTCGTTTGGGTCACTGACGCTTTGGTGGCAGGCGATGCCTGCTTAGCGACAGTCCCAGTGCCATGAGCAAGATATCTGGGACTAGCGCGGTCTTCCTGCACTCGCTTAACTAGCAGTGCCTCATTTTGCACCTCAACAAACTCGACTCGGCGGTTCTGTGCTCGGCCTTGTTCAGTCTCGTTGCTGGCGATAGGGCGGGAAGAGCCTGCCCCCTGGTAGTAGATGTCACTGCGAGACACCCCGGCTGCGGCCAAGATCTGGCCCATGGCGCGAGCACGTTGCTCGGATAGTTGTTGGTTGAATTGTGCAGAGCCAGCCGAATCGGTGTGGCCGACAACCAACACCTTCTTGCGCTCATTGGCAGGCTTGCTGGTTTCTTGCTCGCGCTTGCTAGCGAATTCTTTCGCCACACGAGTCATTTTCCTAGAACCTTCCGTGGTGAGGGTCGCAGAGCCCACAGGGAACATCTCGGCATATTCAAGGGATGCCTCCAGGCCAACAGCGGTGGATTCGCTTTCTTTTTTCTGGTCTGCTTGCGCTGCTGCCAATTGCAATTCGCGCACCTGCATTTTCAGACCTTCTTCCTTGGCTATTTTCTCCAGCCGGTCAACCCGACTCTTATACCAGAGGCCACCACCACAGCCGACGGCAGCACCAGCGATAGTCCCGATGAGCACTTTGTCGCTGCCGCCCTGGGTGGCACCGATCGCAGCGCCAGCAACAGCCCCCAGTAAGCCACCACCAATACAGCTGACCCAGCTATCATTTTCGGCCACTTGCTTGTCGATGGTTGCACACCCAGTCACCAACATGGTGATAGCGATTGCCACTGCCGTTGGCTTCGCTTTATGCATCCTAATCATTCACTATCCCTTTAAATGTTATGGTTACCTGAATAGCTAGCTTTCTTGTCAGCCCACCAAATCACCGAAAGCCAGCGAGCAGCGCTCGGTGTATGACGCGGAGAGACGATTCCATAATGGATTCCGGTGCATCGGCAATCTCATCGGAGCTAGTCTTATTTTTGTATTGCACAGACACTTACTGCAGGTCATATCAACTGCAATAGATCCAAGAAAAGCAATCGAAAAATCGTTTCTTTTGTTGCGAATATTGCGAGTGTGTTTCTGCAGAAGCAGGGGCCTGCTTATCCAAATACCTAATCGCCTTACCATTGAGAAAAATCTACGCGATCAAGCAGATACATTAAATGATGTCCGACAATTAATGTCGCAGCTTATTGTGCCTCATACGAGAATTCAATGCAGCCTTTTGCTTAAGTACTTGAAGTAATTCTATATACCCCCAAAAAATTAGGCCCCATAAGAATCCAATGTCAGATAGCAAGATACGCATGCCCCCTCCCCTGCAATGACCCCCACTTCCTACGAACAACGCGTTCCCTCCCAGCCAACTCTTGCGTGATACCCGTTGTGTCGTGAGCCGAATCCCCGTTATTATCGGCTCACCATGTGAGCCAAATATGCATCCTATTTGGCTCACATACTGAGCCGAACATGCATTCGATTCGGCTCATCTGTGACGTGACCTGTAACAATAAGGGGATGGGCAAGCAGATGACTGAAGATTGGATCTGGCAGCATGAGGGCTGGCCACACTTTTGCTGGCAAGATGAACCGCTACAGCCACGGCTGCGCACGGCGCAACGCAATCTGGGAATCCTCCTCGGCACCCATTCCGTTCACGGTTCTACGCAAACGCAGCAAGCCCAGGCGCTCGATACCCTGCTGGCGAATATCCTCGCCTCATCGGCCATTGAAGATGAACGGCTCAATGCCCAATCGGTGCGCTCATCGCTGGCCCGTCGTCTCGGCGTATCCGAAGAACAGCCCTACCCCATCTCGGATCGTTCCGAAGGCCTGGCTGCCATGATGCTCGATGCCATCGACAATCGGCATCAGCCGCTAACGCTGGAGCGCCTGTTGCAATGGCATTACTGGCTGTTTCCCGCCGACGACTGGACATTACAGCGTGTGCGGGTGGGTCAGCTACGCGGTGAAGAGCCGATGCAGGTGGTATCCGGGCGACTGGATCGGCCCACTGTGCATTTCGAGGCCCCACCACGCCAGGCTCTGGAGCAGGCACTCGCCTGCTTTATCGACTGGTTCAATGCCAGCCTGAACGACCCCAGCCAGGATCCACTGCTGCGCGCCGCCATCTGCCACCTGTGGTTTGTCACCTTGCACCCGTTTGATGATGGTAATGGCCGCATCACCCGTGCCCTCACCGATCTGGCGCTCTCTCAGGCCGACAGCCAGAGCATCCGCCTGTATGCCATGTCGGTGGCGATCCTCGAACAGCGAGCCGATTACTATCGTGTTCTGGAACTAACCCAGAAAGGCGGACTGGATATCACAGCCTGGCTGATCTGGTTTTTAGATACGCTCAATGCCACGTTGGAGCAGGCCCAACAAGCGCTCACCCGCACCTTGGCCAAGAGCCGTTTCTGGCATCAACACGGCAGCGAGCCGCTGAGTGCCGAGCAGATCAAGGTGTTGAACAGGATGCTGGACGGCGGCGAGAACGGCTTTTTGCAGGGCATCAGCGCCAGCCAATATCAGAAGGTGGCCAAGGTCAGTAAAGCCACCGCGACCCGCCATCTGGTCGACTTGTTAGAGAAAGGATGCCTTGAAAAAATGCCTGGAGGCGGCAGAAATACTCGTTATCAGCTCAAAATGACAGCATCAGGATGGTGATTTTTGTCAATGTGCATGTTCTAAACCGAAGATTCTCCGAGCCTGGCGGAGTAACAGGAGAGCCGTGGTGAAGCTGGCAGGCATGTTCCTCAAGGAGGCTGGACGGCAGCCTATCAGGACATAAGTACTTGATATTATTTTGAAATTTAACAAGCAGAAATGCCGGCTACTCGGCGCAGATTTATCGGGGAGAAACGATTCTGCGTCTGGATCAGATCGTTGCTTCAGTAAAATAATTCACCGCAACTTCTCCCTCGTGACACAACCTGACAAACCCTCATACTAGAATTCAAGCATCAAGAGTGATAACTGTTTGACTTGGTTAACAAATTTCTGCATTGGCGCATTGCATTGATCCAGCACGTCGTGCAGAGTAGTTTGAACCCAATCACCAGTCTAATATGTTCAGGATGACGGATTAGACAATGACGATAACCAAACACGAATTGTTGGCAGATCGACTAGCCAGGATACTGATACACCTCTATCAGGGGGCTGTCCTGACTAAGGAGCAACTAGCGGAAGAGTTCAATGTTACAACCAGAACCATCTACCGCGATTTGGGAAGACTAGGTCCCATACTTGATGTGAACCCCAATGGGTCCTATAGACTTGCAACCCAATACAAAGGGAAGCTGAGCCCAAATGACTTGCAACAGTTTGCAAGTATTGCTGGTGTTAAAAATCTATTCCCTAACAATGATCCTCGATTTCTTCTTGCACTTTTGGACACCATGACTGGTGGGAGCTACTTGGTTAAAGGGATGCATTACGAAGACAACATCGACAGCAAGGAATTGATGAGCAAAATTGACTCGTCAATAAGTAGCCATCATGAATGCCAGTTTGAATACAATCAAAAAACTCGAATCGTCAAGCCATACAAAATAATTAATAGCAAGGGCATCTGGTATCTTGCCGGAATCGAAGGGAACAACCTAAAATCCTTTAACATATCCAAGATCGACAATTTTAAAAAGTTAGAGAAAGAATTTACCCCCGAAGATTCCATCGTTGAACAGGTACAGAAAGAAGACGGAATTTGGTTTAGTCAAGATAAAACAGAGGTTATTCTTAATGTATCAGAACATGCTTCGTATTATTTTTCTCGTCGTATATTATTCCCACACCAAGAGATCATAAAAAATCTTGATGATGGTGGTTTATTGATATCATGCAAAGTGGGAACACATAAACAACTGTTCCCACTAGTTCAATATTGGATGCCACATGTGTCTATTGTTAATCCAACCAGTTGGCATCATCAACTATTAGCCAACATAAAATCCTATATGGATAAAAACTAAAAAGTAGGGGATTGATGATACATTTGCAAATTTAAATCACGGAGTTAATTTTTTTAAAATTTCCATGTGTATTTTTAGTTTTATTAACTTAAGTTTGAACGACAAAGAGGTATTAAATATGGGGTTCTGGACAAAGGTGATTGGTGGTGCAGTGATCGGCGTAGGTGCTATAGCTGCAGCCCCATTTACAGGTGGCGGCTCTCTTCTGGGGGCTGCATCACTAGCTAGCTCTCTGGCTGGAGCTGGTGCTTTGGCTGCTGGTGCAGGTGCAGCTGGTGCAACCGCAGGCGCTGTAATGGGTAGAAGAGAAAAAGAGGAAGAAGAAAGAAAGAAAGGCGAGACAAGCGAAACAAAAAGGTGAGCAAGAAGCCGACGCGCGTAACGCTATTAAATTAGAAAAACTGCGTGACGAGATAGCAAATATTCTACGTACAATTGAAGTTCGTGAAAATTTCTTGGTAACAGCATTTGCCGTTGGTATCTGCGCCGCTAATGCCGACCACAATATTTGTGATGAAGAACGTGAAGAAATAGAAACTTTAGTCGCTGGGATAGGTAAATTGGAGTTTATATCCGAGGCGTCAAGAGCACGAGTAGAAGCGTGGTACAACAATCCACCTAATTTAAATACTGTATGGAAGCTAATTGAGAAAAATGGCTTAGACCAAACTAAGTATATCGCTATTTTTAGCAATATTGTCGAGATGGTCATCTGGGCTGATGATGAGCGAAACAATCATGAGCATGAGTTCACCAAGGCTTGGAATAGCCTAGTTGCTTAATCAGGATGCGATATGAGTGATTTACACAAACTTAAAACCAGAAGCGCAAGACTTAAGCAATTAAAAGAAATTTCTCATTTGCGCGAAGTCCCTTTAAATGTGGAAGGTAATCGCCACTTGGTAGGGGGGATTGATGAAGATACGCTTACATTTGCTGATATGTCTCGAGAGTATTCACTGCGCATTAGTAATTTTGACGCGTCAACTTCAAAGGAAGAAGCTAGTCTTCTTATTAATTCTATAGATGATGGAAATGATCCTATGGATCATATTTTGGAGCCAGTATTCCTAAGTCTATTTGATGGAACGATGAGAGCGTTCAAAATTGGAGCAAAACAAGGGGTTACTGCATCTCGGCTTTATAATGAGTGTAAATCATTCAGTTACGATAACCCTAGCAACAGTAGATTAATGCTCGATAGTTATACAGAGCTTCTAAATGAAAGAGGAAACATAGCCAATTTTGATAGTCAATCCTCTTACAATAAAGGGAACATCATCCGAGACAACTCTACTTTGAATATGCGTGATGGCACCAAGATGAGTGCAGCAAAATCTCGCCACTTTGGTGATGGTCTGACAGCATCAGATGGCTATGGTGGTGATAAAGAAATATATGAAAGCAAAACTCACGCTAAGGGCGTTGATAAATATGAGCAGAGAACAGAAATTGATCACGCTGTTCCATGCTCAGAAATATGCAATAACCTTAAAAGAAATAAAGCACTAACTGACGCCGACATTAAAGATATTGTTAATATAGATGAAAATTTAGTCGTAACCAGTTTTGAGAATAACCGCAGCTCTGATATTGGGAAATTCGATAAGTCTAGGTCAGAAATCCAGAATGAAATTGACAAAGGCTATGTTGAAGATGCCAAAGGGAAAAAAAATCCTCTTTCTGAGGATGAGATCCAAGTTAGAAAAAATATGGTTGATAAGATGGGCAAAGCCCAAGCCGCCATAGACAAAAACTCAAATAAAAAGGTCATTAACAACTTACTGGATAATCATACAATTCAGAAACGAATGACAATAGATGCATCAAATGCTGCAGCTAATCAGTCATTAGGTGATTTGATTATTTTTATGATTAAGCCACTATACTATGAATTAAAAGACTGCTTTGCTAAAGGAATAGAAGAAGGTGTTAATGCTAATTCTTTTAAGTCCGCACTATCAATTCGGATTGGAAGAATGAAATCCTTCATTATGAAACAAGCAAAAGACCAGCTTAAGGATGGTGTTCTTTCATTTTTTAAAAACTTTGTTTCAATGCTATTGGAAGGTATTGTAAATTGCTTTGTTGGCATCTTCAAAAGCATCTTTAGGATGGTTAAAGAAGGCTTTAAAGTGTTGATGAACATCATCCCAATTCTGCAAGACAAAAACAAATCAATGGCAGAGAAGGGCGATGCTATCCTTAAACTTTCAGCAGGCTCACTAACAATCTTTGCAAGTATTGGGATTGAATCTTGGTTAAATTCAGTTGGCATTGGAGAGCCATGGTCTATCATTATCTCTTCTGTATTAACTGCTGTATTAACAGCTCTAGCTATGTATCTTTTAGACAAAATGGATCTGTTCGGCTTAAAAGAAGATGCACAACTAAATCGAATTAGCGAAATTCTGTCATTGAGAACAGAAGAGACTAGAGATGAAATTCTAACCATGGCTAATAATTTGGCATAGTTCATTGCAAGTGAAAAGATATTCATCTGCACAACGGTAACCCAACGCAAAACTGGCATATCTCAATCAAATTGGAAGCTAGATTTTCAATTGTCCCCCTAGCACGTCAAGGCTAGGGGGTTAACATCATCCAATCATTGCTGCAATCAGCGCCAGAATCACTGCCAATCGCTTCTTGGTCTTCACGTTGTTGACCCAGGAGCTATCACTGGAGTTCAGTTCAGATTGTCGGCAAGCATTTGAATTGTCCCTAGTTTCCTAGACATCTCACAGCCTTAAAATGAGGCAATTATTGAACGTGTTTCTCACTTTCGCCTATGACAGTTTATTTATGTCATTAAGGAAATTTTTTAACGATGAAAGTCGCTCAAACAACTTATTATAATCGTTTCTACCAACATCAAGCATAGAATATGAATCTAGATTAGAAAAATAAACAGGATATCTAAGGTTGTTATGAAGATGGTTGTATTTCGTATCTCCCAATACATACACCGACAATTGCTTTAATATCTGCTGTTGAATGACAGGGTCCGAGCTGATGACTTTGACAAGAAATTCAACCGCAGAATCCAGTGAATGAGATCTATTCTCCTCTCTAAAGAAACCCAACTTGGGGTTAACAATTCCAAATACCTTGGCCCTTATATACTTCTCCATAGCCTGGATAATGAAATAGCATGCCTGTCTATAGCAATCAACCTGCGATAGTTTCTCTGCTGCGATCTCATCCGAACGGGCTAGAGCTAAATACTCTTGTGAAACGTTGACTTGTCGCCTAAAAGCCCCAACCTTCATACTTAAATACTCGAAGATAAAACGTATCAACCAATATAACTCTCACATCCAAACGAAGAAATAAAAATTCATAAAAAAAGCTAGGTCGCTCACAAAGATAATTCATCCTGCTTCCACTATTGGCTCTAATGGTTTTGAACCCCTAGCGTTGAGCTCTAGGGGTTACTTATTCAAGATATCTGTAGAGAAACTTTAGCTAGTCGTTTCTTCGCTTTCACGCATTGGAACAATTTCCGACAGGTTCTTAACTCTTCAGGGTGCCGCTTCGGATAGCTCCTGATGGCAGGGATTAGCTCCGGGATTATGCGTACAATCAGTCGCCCCAACTGCACCTTCTCCTTGCGAGTTGCCAACCGCCGTTTGAGTTTGTATGCGTAGAATCGGTCTCCAATAAGGACATCATCCAACTCAGCACCAAATATAGATATCAATGCACGATAAATCCTCCCCTCAAATGAATTCAAATCGAACTTTTCACGATGATCACGACTTACGATTTCATTGATCTGGTAGGCATCCATTGGATTGATGAACAGGTTTGATATTTGAATCATGTTTATCTCCTTAGAAAATACGAGTAGTTATTTCCCATCCCTGTTCAACAACATCTTCATTTACCTATCAACTCAGCTCTCATGTTGTCATCGTCAGTTATAATCTACGGTTCAAGTTCAAGAAAGTAAATAGGATTTCTTAAATATTGATTTTCACTCATTTATTCTCGCGCGCGCGAATAACCTCATGGGGGAAACATACAATGTTAATATTTAAAGACATGCCAACTACCGAATTACCTATCAATTAAAACATATATAAATCCTTTGATATCCAATAGCCATTTCGGTTATTTAAATTCAAAGGAGAGATATCCATGTCTGAACTTTCATTATTCGATGCCATTGGCGAAGGCAAAAACGCAACCCAGGATTATCTGGATACCCTGTCGCGGGCACTGCTGCGCCATCATCAACTGGTCAAAGCTATCCGCATCCACGGTCGTTATGTACCGGAATCGTTGCCAATGCCCGGTCTGCCAGTATTAGTTGCCATCTTCAGTCACACCAACACTTACACCTTGCACCAATTGCCCTCGACTCAGATAGGGCAGTTGGTGCTGTCGATTGCCCGCTTCTCCGGTCAGGCCACCCATGACCTGGACAACGGTATCTTTGAAGAGGTGTGGGACATGGGTGACAGCAGCTTCACCACGGACAGCGCCGAGCAGGCCGTTTACTGGTTGCCGTTACCGGAGCGCTGGATCGCTCTGGAGGGCACACAAGTGGCGCTGCACGATAAAGACCATCCGGTGTTCAAGTTGCTCAACGTCACCGCCCGGAACTCTGGTCCGGTCTTGGATATCTGCGATGGCGTGGTCAGTCTGGCGCTGGCGTCAGATTGGGATGGGGAGCGGGATGGGGAGTGGGCTGCATGACCGAGATCAACCGCTCCTCGCTACTCGCCAAGCTCAAACACATCAAGGGCATGAAGCTGCTGGTTGAGCAGGCCGTCTTGCTCTACCTGTTGATGGCCGACGAGCAGACGCCCGTTTGGGTCAAGACCATCGTGGTCAGCGCACTCGCCTATTTGCTCTGTCCGGTCGATGCAGTACCGGACTTTATCCCCGGCGTCGGTCTCACCGATGACCTGGGGGTCATCAGCGGTGCCATTGCCTCGTTAGGCAGTCATATCCATCAAGGTCATCGCAGCAAAGCGGCTGACTTCTTCAAATAATCCCTTCAGAAGGAATTCCATCATGGCTAAAGCCACACCACCGGCAGCCTCGGCTGCTCCGGTCTGGACTGTTATTAAATCCTCCAAGGCCCCGAAGATCAGCGCACGGGCCAGTGGGTTGCTGCATTACGACGTGGGCAAGAATGATGAAGCTCGCTACGCCCTTCGCATTACCGCCAACGACACAGGTGGCCTGTTCAGCAAGCACTGGTTATCGCTCGATGACATCCTGGCTCTGCTGGACATCCTCAAAGATGCGCCATTCAAATCGGTGGCGCTCAGGGCGCTGTTTGTTCGGGGCAGTGCCAATAACCACGGTTTCCTCGCCGCCATCCTGCGGGCTGAAAAGTTACTGGTCGCCGCCGAGCCCAACTCGCCGTTCCACCGGGTCGGCCTCTCCCTCAACGACTGGTCAACTCAGTTGGATGAACCGGCCAATATGGACAAACAGGCTCGCAAGGGAAAAGCCAAGGGGCAGAAGGAGCAAGATACACCGAGGGATGCCATCGGTAACGAACCAGGCGATGAGGCCTCATTTTTGGAAATAGCCAACGACCAGGCCGGTTTGTCAGACAAGATGGATGAGGCCGGGGCAGAGACGGGATCTGAGACCGGCGACGCGGTAGCCGGGCAGGAGACCCATCAATGAGCAACCGTGACATAGCACTGAACTGGCAGGGGCTCCCCTTGCCGGTTTCACCCCGGCTCGCCGTATGTCTGACCGACCTGCTGAACACGCACCATCCCACATGGTCACAAGCCCGTGCTGTCACGATGAACTTTCGTGATCCGGGTTATGGCCCGGAAACCGGTGGCTTTCATCCGGTGGAAATCCGTCTGCAACGCCGAGGAAATCTATGGTCCTTGGTCTATATGACGGACTTCTCCTATGTCGGCATGGGTGACTATGCCGAATTGGCTAAGGAGGTCGATTTTGACTTCTCAAACCAGGAAGGGCTGGTTGCCTATGCGCATGTGATGCCGTTGTCTGAGCTGGGTGAGTTCTATGAATTATGGGAGGCCAATTTCCTCACCTACCTATCGCTGGGTGTCTACGCGATCAGGGTAGCCACTGAATGATCCCCCCTGTTACTGCGCAAATTTCACGGGTTCACGGGGTTGGAGTCGGATTACTCAGTCTCTATAAGGGAATAACGCACCCCGTTTCCTCCCGTTCGTGCGGGGCGGGCACGGGGCTCGCCGTGAATGTGCGGGGCAACCCGACCTATTCATTAGCTCACCCATTATTTTCGCAAATTTCACGGGGTCACGGGGTTGGCGTCGAATTACGCAGTATCTCCAAGGGAAAAACGCGCCCCGTTTCCCTCCGTTCGTGCGGGGTGGACACGGGGCTCGCCGTGAATGCGCGGGGCAACCCGACCTCTTCATTAACTCACCCATGATTTCCGCAAATGTCGCGGGTTCACGGGGTTGAGATGGAAAAGCCCAATCACTCAAAGGGAAAAACCAGCCCCGTTTTCCCCCGTTCGTGCGGGGCGGACACGGGGCTCGGTAGCATTTTTACGGGATCGGACCGGGTAGCGACCGGGGAGGCCATCTGCTCACTCACCTTTCCCGCGTTGTCATCGTGCCGGGCCAGTCAGGCCAAGGCGCGATGAGCAACGACCACTTCAACCGCCAAGCAAGAGACGGGGATTAGACATCCTTTCCACTGTGAAAGGGGCCTATGCCCTGTTGCACCAGCTCACATGTTGAGGAGCGAACCATGAACGAAACACCCACCCGATTTAAATTCACCAACCGGCGGCTTGCCGATCTGTCCCCTAACCCAGATGACGCTCGCAGTACCGAGGCGGAATATTCTGATACAGAAGTGACCGGTCTGCGCTGTCTGGTTGGCAAGGGGGAAGGCCGCCGCAAGTTCCTGCTGCGTTATCAGATTCACGGGCGCAAACGGGCCATTGCCCTCGGGCACTATCCCGCATTGGATGTCAGCGCGGCTCGCAAGCTGGCGCTCGACTACAAACGCAAGATCGCCGAAGGCGTTGACCCGCAACAGGCCAAGGAGGACAAGCGCAACCAGAAGACCCTGAGCAATTTGTTTCAGGAGGATTATCTCCCCTATCTGCAATCGCGAAATCGCAGTTGGAAGACGGATGAACATCGCTTCCGTAATCACCTACGGCCAATCTTCGGCAATCTGATCCCGGAAGAGATCACCGTTACCCGCATCCAAAACATGCAACAGATGCTGCTCAAGCGCCTCACCCCGGCCACCTGCAATCGCGTCTTGGCATTGCTCAAGGCCATCATGACCTGGGCTGCCCGTGCCGGACTGATTAAAGAGAATCCCGCAGCCTTGGTGTCATTGCTGCGAGAGAACAATCGGCGCGAACGCTACTTCACGCCAGATGAAATCCGTCGCCTGTTCCGGGCCGCCGATCAGCATGAGAGTTTCTATACCGGTCAGTACGTCAAGATGTTGCTGCTCACTGGCTTGCGCCGGGCCGAGCTGGCAAGGGCCAAATGGCAGCACTACAACAAGGAGGACAAGACCCTATATATTCCCCACACCAAGAACGGCCATAGCCGTGTGTTGCACCTGAACCATATGGCGGTGGAGCTGTTGAACTACTTACCGGTGACACAGGGAAATCCCTACCTGTTTCCCGGCAAGCGGCAAGGGCAGCCATTGCAAAATCCCACCAAGGGGTTTCAGCGGATGTTGGCGCGGGCCGGTATAGATAAAGAGGGGGTTTGCTTGCACACCTGTCGTCATTCGGTTGCAGCGCTGATTGTCTCCAACGGCGGCACCTTGTTTGACGTGCAATCCCAGCTAGGCCACCGGAGCAGCCAGACATCGCTGCGTTATGCTCACCTGCATAACACTCGGATGCAGCAGACCAGCCAGAAAATAGCCAATTGCATCCATGATGCCCTGACCAGCTCTGTACCATCCAAGCCGCTGCCACAGCCCGAAGAGGGCGAGTGGGTTCAGGCTAGCTAGGTATGTCGGTATCTCATCCAGTGGTGAGATACCGATATCGCTGTTTAGCAGCCCAATGATCCGTTTTCAGCGACCGTCCCGACAAACCGCTACACAAAATCTGTCGGGGCTTATGAGCCTTCTCAACCGCTTCTCGCCGGTTGATAACAAAACCCCTCACCTGATGACAAAACCCATAGCCGATGATGGGTTTTGCGAAAAACTGCCTGCCAGCCAATTCGTCACGCCGTGTCGCGGCCTGTTTGGATAATCCATCCCCTGTGTGATGGGAAGCCTGGATACGAACACCGAGTACAGCCTCCCTCCACTCGAAGGATGATCACTCAACATCTTGATGCTGCCCCAACCCTTCCAAAAAACTCAACAAGTGAGACATATCATACTAATTCTTAGAAGAAATTTGCTCGTTAACCTCACCACTGATATTTATTATGGTTATATTTTTCGGCAGGCATCAGGAGCTACCGAACATGGCAACTTATCCAATTCCACCAGATGAAGAAGACAGACTCAATCTACTACACGCCCTCAACATTCTCGATACTCCGTCAGAAGAGGCTTTTGATCGCATGACTCGATTAGTTGCACTCATTTTAGATGTCCCGATTGCATTGGTTTCACTGGTCGACACTGACCGACAGTGGTTCAAGTCGCGGATAGGTATTGATGAAAATGAAACCCCACGAGAAGTTGCTTTTTGTGCTCATGCTATAGCGCAAACAACACCGCTGATCGTGACAGACACAAAGCAAGACTCCCGCTTCATGAGTAATGCTCTCGTAACGGGAAATCCGAATATTCGCTTCTATGCCGGTGTGCCTTTACGTAGTATCGGTGGGCTCGCAATAGGCACATTATGTGCTATAGACTCCAAACCTCGACAATTGAGTCCTGATGAGATAAGCATTCTGGTTGACCTTGCCGCACTCGTTAGCAAAGAAATGCAAATGCGTGAAGTGCTTTTGAGTCATGCGCGTTCCGAGCAAGCCATACAAGCCATGGAGGATATCGAAGCGCGTTTTAGGACTATCTTTGAACGTGCAGGCATAGGTATTGCGATGGTTGCGCCAGACGGCGGATGGCTGCGCGTCAACGATGCGTTATGCCAAATTGTCGGTTACAGCCAAGATGAGCTTCTCAAGCTCACATTTCAGGATATAACCCACCCAGACGATTTAGATACTGACTTATCCCTGTTACAGCAATTAATTAATAATGATATCGACCACTATCAGCTGGAAAAACGTTACATCACTAAATCAGGACGTTCTGTTTGGATACAGCTGATAGTCACCAAAAAATTGAGTAACAACGGTGAGTTAGAGTATTTCATTTCAATTATCAAAAATGTACAGGAGCAAAAGGAAGCAGAGGCGTCCTTGGCTGAGTTACGTAAGGACTTGGATAGCCGAGTAGAAACAAGAACCAGAGACCTAAAATTAGCTAATGAAATGCTGTCCGCCTCTATTGCTCAGCAGCTTCGGTTTGAGCAGGAATTACGTAGACGCGAAGCTGAATTGCAAATGGTGCTCCAAAACGCGAACGATGCTTACGTATGCATTGATCACCACGGTGTGATCCGCGACTGGAATCAACAAGCAGAGCATACCTTCGGTTGGAGCCGCGAAGAGGTGATTGGCCGCCCACTGGATGAAACGATCATCCCGGCCTCAATGCGTGAGGCTCATCGTGCAGGGTTGGCATGCTATCTGGCTACCGGTAAGCACCATGTCCTCAATCAACATAACGAGCTGACAGCGGTACGCCGCGATGGCATGACCTTACCTGTTGAGGTCCGAATTAGCCCTTTATTTATTGATGGGAAAACAATTTTTAGTGCGTTCCTGCATGATATCACCGAGCGAAAAAAGGCCGAGGCAATCCACGAATTCGAAGCCACTCACGACGCGCTAACTGGATTGTATAACCGGCGTGGTATGTTCAACTTGTTGCCAGCAGCAATAGCCCGCGCCAAGCGGACTCAGACATCTTTAGCGTTACTTTATATCGACCTTGATGGCTTCAAGCAAATCAACGATACACACGGTCATGATGCCGGCGATTCCGTATTACGTGTCATAGGAACTCGCTTACAGGAAAACATTAGACAAACGGATACAGCAGTACGTTTAGGCGGTGACGAATTTACGATCGTGTTGGAGAACACTAAGCACGGGACTCCCGATGTCAATATGCTGGCGCAGAAGATATTGGAGGCCATCCAACAGCCGATACAACTCGATTCAACAACAGCTGTTATCAGTGCCAGTATCGGCATAGCAATCCATCATGCTGACGATATAATCAATGCCGATCAACTGATTAGCCAAGCTGACTCTGCGATGTACGAAGCCAAGAACGCAGGTAAGGCCCGTGTTTGCGTACATAAGTGACAATATGCCGACATAACAACGGTGTCTGACAATCAAGTCAGATACCGCTTATCGTTATTGAGGTGATCTGCGCCTCAGTAGCCGCTGAAAACCGCATTATCGGTATCGAGAAATGGAAACCAAGCTGCTGGTTGGCAGCGATTGTCAGCTGACAACGAGGTGATCTGCGCCTCAGTAGCCGCTGAAAACCGCATTATCGGTATCGAGAAAT
>OBZR01000624.1_pt1 | contig 18884 bp, 17 predicted proteins | sample 1495541 | NCBI WGS metagenome assembly OBZR01 (sample SAMEA2580240, study PRJEB22360) | human gut metagenome | biome: human gut; feature: human-associated habitat; material: faeces | place: Denmark | collected 2008/2010 | reverse complement strand
ACATTTCAGAAGAAAATGCTGCACCGTTACATTTCAGCCAGCCCGTTGGTGGTGTTGCTGAGGACCACGGAACGGGCACACCAACGGGCAGTGCAGAGCCTTCCCCCAAACCAACGTTTTCGTTTTTATCCCTACCTATACCAACTCTGTATTTTTCACGAAACAAAGAGGATGTTTTTTTATGCAAATTGGCTATATTCGTGTGTCAACAAATGACCAGAACACGGATTTACAACGCAATGCACTGAACTGCGCAGGATGTGAACTGATTTTTGAAGATAAAATCAGCGGAACGAAATCAGCCAGACCGGGATTGAAAAAACTGCTCAGAACGCTATCAGAAGGAGATACGCTGGTTGTCTGGAAGCTGGACAGACTGGGCAGAAGTATGAAACACCTGATCACGCTTATTGAGGAATTGCGGGAAAAAGGTGTTAATTTCCGTAGTCTGACGGACAGCATTGACACATCAACACCCATGGGGCGTTTCTTTTTTCACGTCATGGGGGCTTTAGCCGAAATGGAACGTGAATTAATTGTAGAGCGTACACTGGCCGGGCTGGCAGCAGCACGCGCACAAGGGCGCATTGGCGGACGTCGCCCGAAGTTGACAAAAGAACAACACGAGCAAATAGCGAGGCTGATTAAAAACGGTCATGACAGGAAACAACTGGCGATCATTTACGACATCGGCATATCGACGATTTATCGTTATCACCCTGTAGGCGATATACAGGCTGAAGAAACAACCAGGCAGACTCAGGAAAATAAAAACCGCTAATCTGACCATTAGCGGTTTTGCGTTAATCAAAACAGCCCTTTAACGGAGCTGGCCGCGCTGTTAAGGGATGATGTGACCTTATCTTTGAAGCCGGACAGCATATCACTGAACGATGAGGATTGCAGGCGCTCCCGCAAATCCTCATCACAGCGTTCAAGAGTCAGTGAAAATTCTATCTTTTTCGCCTTACCGTAGCGATCAAACTCGGAACGGGTCGTATTCGTTTCAGTCAGTACATACATGCCGTAAATCTGCCCGACACCATCAATCAGAGGCCAGGGGCGTCCTGTATATGCCTGCGTGGTCAGCAACGAAAGCGACACTTCGCCACCTGTAATTTCAGGATAAAGCACGCCGGAAAGCACGATGCGATCATCACCTGCGCCGATATACTGCCAGCTTGCTGAACGGTTAACGCGTTCATTTTTCACATGCCGCCAGCTTTTGTTTTGCTGTAACTGCTGATGCGGCAATGTGCGCAGCTCAAAAACAAACATGCCATAGATCATCATCATGGCCATGACTCCTCAATCTTTATCGTAAAAACTGCCACGTCCGGCACGGTCGCGTCGTTCCAATTCTGCCCTGACCATTTCACCGACCAGTTTCGCCAGTTCGCGGGGATTCTGCGTAACAACGTTATGCAGATGAACATGAATTTCACCGCCAAATCCGGAGACAACAGGCTCCCGGTTACGGGAAGTTGCAGGAACTGATGCCACTGGCGATCGTATGGCCTCCGCCACCGGGCGGGAGCTGGCCGCAACAACAGGGACCAGCGCCGGAGGCAGAGGAGTCGGGACCACGGGTGTGATGTTGATTGCGGAAGCAGGCTTACTGACCTGCGCAATCTTCCGCTCCTGCCACTCCCCACGAACAGCAAGTGCGCGGGGCAGATTCTTAAAGACAATATCGCCGGGGCCAATGCGTTTTTTCGTCTCATCAACCAGCTTACCTGTGTTATCAGCAATTTTGCTGAGTCTGCGTAGCGTACCGGTATTGCTGTCTGTGAGCGGTTTGTTGTCTTTGGGTTTATCACCTCCGGTGCCATTGCCATTTTCCACAGGCTTCGGCGGATTGATTTTCGCCAGGTCCCCCTGAAGCAAGGCAACCTTGTCCTGAAGAATGGCCGCACGCTGTGCGTCTTCGATTTTCTTGCGCGCCCTTTCCGCTTCATCCGGAAGGACGCCAAGTTTTTCAAGTATCCACGCCAGCGTATCCAGTAGCATTTTTGCAGGCGTCAGAACAAGTTGTAACGCACCGCCAAGAACGTTACCGAATATCTCGCCAGCACTGGTACATTTATCCAGCGTTTCCTTGCTGGACTCCATCGGTGACAGCAGCGATTTAAACCAGTTAAACACCTGGCTGATCCCGCTTCCGATTGCGTCAAAAACAGGACCAAACCGTTCAAAGGTTTCGCGCAACGGGGCCAGCCTTTCCATAATCCCGCTGAACACCCCGGCAAAAAATGCCCTGATGGGATCCCAGTATTTCCAGATAAGTACGGCAGCTCCGGCAAGTGCAGCCACGATAAGACCAACCGGACTGAACAGCGCCCCGATAGCGCCTCCCAGTAAAGAAACGGAACCCGTCACCATTCCCCATAGTGCTGGCAGGACCCTGACAGCATTCATTGATCCGGTCAGGAGAGAAAAACCAAGACGCAGTTTTGCCAGCGGACCAGCAAGCACACCAATAGCCAGCGACAACGAGCCAACCGTTGCAGTCATTGCTAGCAACGCACCGCCTGCTATCAGTAGCTGGCGCGTCAGTGCCGGATGGGCCTGCGCCAGCGCCGTCACCCTTGATACCACCCGCGTGAGCCACTGCGTGACAGAACGCAGCGGACCGTCAATCAGATCTGCAATGCGGATGCGCAACCCTTCCCATGCACTGCCGAGTGATTTCAGATCGCCGTCAAGGTTGTTGGCCATAACCTTTGCTGTGCGTTCAGCCTCACCGCGCGCGCCTTCAAGTTCTTTTCTCAGTTTGGGTAAGGAACCGTCACCCGCTGCATCAACGAGCGCCATAAACGATGTGAAAGCCTCTTCTCCGGCAATGTCCTTAAAGAACGATACCCGGTCAACTTCCCCGTATTTGCGGGTGGCTTTATAAAGGTCGGCCAGCACATCCTCCATCGGGCGCATTTTGCCCCCGGCATCCGAGACGGACACGCCCAGCTCTTTCAGAGCTTCTGCCGCCGCCTTTGGCGGTGATGCCAGACGAGCCAGGCTGGCACGCATTGCCGTCCCGGCATCACTCCCTCTGATGCCCATATTCGCCAGCACGCCAGCCATCGCTGCGGCCTGCTCCAGCGATATTCCCAGCTTACCCGCCACCGGACCTGCATATTTCATGGTTTCGCCCAGTGCGCGAAGGTCAGTGTTGGTACGGGTAAACGCTGCGGTGAGTGTGTCACCGACCCGGTCCATCTGGTCAGCAGAAAGGCCGAACTGCGTCAGGATATTTGAGCCAATATCTGCCGTCTCGCCGAGATCCATACCGCCAGCCGTTGCCATGCTCAGCACTCCGGGAAGCGCAGCCTGAATGGCCTGCGGTGTGAAGCCAGCCATTGCAAGAAATGCCTGCCCACTGGCGGCATCGCCTGCGGTGAACTGCGTTTCAGAGCCAAGTTTTAACGCCTGCTCACGCAGCGCCTTAAACTGCGGGCTGTTCTGGTCGATTCGCGTCAGCGCCTGAACGCGGGACATCTCTTTGCCGAACCCGATCGCGGGCTGCAAAAAACGCCCGGCAGCATAGCCGCCCGCCGCTGCCGCACCAATTGCCAGCGCACCACCTGTTTTCAGTTTTCCCGCGGTTTCCTGCGCGCGCGAATACCGCTCACGCGCCCGCGTTACACGCGCAAGCGCCTGCCGTTCGCGTTCAAGCTGGTTGTTGTACTGTTCGGTGCGTCTGATGGCCTGCTGGATGGTGTTATCGCTGCCTGTCAGGGAAATGCCGTGGCGTTTCAGCTCTCCGCCAAGTTCCCGCATTTTCTGAATTTCCCGTGTGCGCGATTCATTCAGGCGTTCAAGCCGGGTGCTTAACTGCTGCATCAGCTTTTGTTGTTTTTCGCTGAGCACTGTACCCGTGCGTTGTAACTGATTAAGAGCGTTAAGCTGGCGTCGTGCTTTCAATATGCCAGCATCCGCTTTACTGACAGCGTCACGGGCGCGCTCAAATGAACGCGCCTGACGCTCGAGATTTTTGATCGCCCCCTGCGTTCGCTGGATGGAGTCACCAAACTGCCCCATCAGGCGGCGGGCGTTTTCGGCAGGCCGGGTCAGCCTGTCAACGGCGCTGAAAGCGACCCGGATATCAAGAGTCTTCATTGTCTGTATTCCCGCTGCGAAGTGCCGCCCGCTCACGCCAGCTAACCACTTCGCCGGGAGTCATCATGAAGATTTCGGCGGGCGACCAGTTAAAAATGGTGGCAATATCCGCCACCAGATCTTCGATGTGCTCAAAGCACACCAGGGTAATTACGCTGCCGTCTCCTGCACGCTCTTCGCGCCAGAGTCTGGCTCGCTCATAAAATTTACAGCCACAGCGCACAACTGAATAAAATCGCGTGACGACATTTTTTTAATCATCACTTCATCCAGTTGTGGCGAGGTCACGCGAGGCAACAGCGTGAACATGGTATCCGCTTTCAGATTCAGCACATCAGACAGCGACAGACCACGCAGGGATCCCGCCTGCTCAATAGCCCCGGTGATCTCCACATATGTGATTTTTTCGGCACCACGCTCAATTGGCCGGGAAAGTTTTACACCACGTTCGACAGCCATATCCTCACCTGCCGTCACATCATCCGCTACGGTGTTATTCCGGGTTTCAGTATCGATATTTTTCATCAGTTGTCTCCTTTTCAGTCAGAGGCGACGAACTGCGCCGCCTGCATATTACTTATCAGCCAAGCCCGAGCGCGGAACGGATGCGATCGGGCACAATGTCCTTGCCGTCCTTCCGGTAAATGAAGTTCAGCAGGTCAATCTCCCACAACGGGCGATCGTTAACACTCAGCTTGTAGTAGGTGTTTTTAATGGCGTAAGTGTGTGATGTGGCTTCGCCCTGTTTGGCTTCCCCCATATCAATTTCCGTCACACGTCCGCGCATTTCGACTTCATACAGGTCGCTTTCTGCATCGGTGTAATATTCACCCGCAAAACGCAGCAGCGTGCCGTCAATCGTGCCGCCATACTTAAGGAACAGCTCACGAACTGCGCCCCCCGTGACAAAGCTCGCATCAAGCGCGGAGTCGTCCAGACCGAGATCAATACTTACCGCCCCCATCATGCCACCACCCCGGTAGCTGTCGGTTTTGCGCGTCAGCTTAGGCAGGGTGACGGACGTCACCTTACCCACTTCGTTTTCACCATCCACAAACAGCGTAAAAAAGCGAAGATGTTTTGGCACAGCCATCAGGCACCTCCCAGCACCGCAAATGCGGGTTCAAAGTATTCATCAGTAAACGTCTGGTAAAGCTCCATGTCTTCCAGCGGAGGAACTGGCGTATATTTGTAGCGAATACGCACACGCCCCTGACGTAAATCCGTGGTGCTGTTATCCACCACGTCATACCAGCACTCCGCGCCAATCAGTTTCCCGGCAGTCACCAGTGAATCCAGTTTTGCCCTGATGGCACTGATAACATCCTTCACGTTCGCAGGCGTCAGTGGACTGTCGATGGTTTCAAACTGCGCTTCCGCAATTGAATCAGCCAGCACCTGTGCGGTTCGGGTATACACCTCAAAGATGTAGGCGTTCGTTTCCGGTGTGCGGTTGCCCCAGAAGCGGAACCCGTTGCGACGAATAATGGTCGTGATTTCTTTGTTGTTGAGGCTGTTGGCATCGCTGTCTTCGGCCTGCAACGACCAGAACACATGCCTCGACATCCCCAGCACATTTTTAACCGGAACGTTGGACAGTGATTTGTGCCAGCCCTGCTCATGGTCAATGTACGCACGAAGGCCGCACGCATAGGCAGGCGCGGGGAACGTTTCGTTTTTGCCACTTTTCGGGTTGTAGGCGATGAAGTCCGGCCATAAGAGCATCACCTCACGTTCGTTGAATTTCTGGCGGTAGGTAATCGCATCAGCCATCGTGTCACAGCCATGACATGAGGCATACACAAACGCGCGCAGTTTACCCGCAATCACGCACAGGGATTTTGTCACCGCCTCCGTGTCCAGCTCCGGCGCGGCCAGAATACGCGGACGGTATCCGATGCTTTCATCCTGCTCTGCAACAAGCAGCGCATACATCCCCGTATAGCTGCCGTCAGATTCAGAACCACCGATAACCAGTTGATCCTGCGTCTTTCCATCTTCTTCTTTGTGTTCAGCCACGCGAACGACGATCACCTTTGTGCTCACCTGGTCTGCGATAGCCTTAAGCGCACGATAAAGCGTCCCCGTTGTCCCGCATTTTCCCAGCACGTCATTGACGCGGGTCAGCAGTGTGGGCTTGTTCAGCGGGAACAGCTTCGCGTCCGCATCATCCGCCGTTGCCACGATACCGATAACACTGGAATCAACATCATTAATCGCTGTTACCAGGTCGGTATTTTCCGTAACACGGGCACCATGAAAACGAGTTTCACTCATAGCTTCAGCCCCTTGTATCCGTAAAATGATTCGGCAACAATCATCACCCACCACGCGCGTAATCTCACCCCTGCGCCGTTCTCCCGACCCGGCGACAACAAAAAGCAGTAACCCCCTCCGCACGCACATGCGACCATGCCGCACAGGGAGGGAACAGATGACCGATACCACCATGCAATTGCTCAGTCAGGGCACAGACCCCGTGAAAATGCCGGATTTTGATATTCTCGCGGAGGGTAAAACGCTGTCAGGCGTGGCAGAGCGCCTGATGAGCCTGTCACTGACCGACAACCGGGGATTTGAGGCGGACCAGCTCACCATCACGCTGGATGATGCGGATGGTCAGTTGCAGCTACCGCCACGGGGCGCGCGCCTGACGGTTCTCATTGGCTGGAAAGGAGAACCGCTGACAGAAAAAGGCACTTACATTGTTGATGAAATCGCTCACGAAGGACCGCCGGACAGGCTGACTGTTTCAGCCAGAAGCGCAGATTTTCGGGATGAATTTAACGTTAAACGTGAGGTGTCCTGGCATGATGTGACCGTTGAGCGCGTGGTATCTGCCATCGCTCATCGGTACGGTCTGAAACCGCAAATCAGCGAAATGCTGATGGATATCGAAATCGACCACGCCGACCAGACCGAAGAAAGCGACATGTCCTTCCTTACGCGCATGGCGGAAATGCTGGGCGCAATCACCACGGTAAAAAGCGGTAATCTGTTATTCATCATGCCAGGCGGTGGCGTGAACGCACTGGGCCAGCCGTTGCCATCGTTCGCCATCACACGCAGCAGCGGCGATCGCCATCAGTTCCGCATTGCTGACCGCGAGGCGTATACGGGTGTACGCGCCTACTGGCTTGATCTTAATTACGGGAAAAAGAAAAAAGTCAGCGTGAAACGCCGCAAACCGAAAAAAGAGAAAAGCAGCAGCCGTGAAGGTGACTATATGGAAGGTGCGGAAGGCAACGTGTTTGTGTTACGCAAAACTTATCAGAACGAGCAGGCAGCAAGACGCGCAGCGGCGGCAAAGTGGCAGCAGCTACAACGCGGAGCCGCATCATTTTCCATCACGCTGGCACGTGGACGAGCAGAACTCTACCCCGAAATGCATGGCACGGTAACAGGATTTAAAAGCGAGATTGATAATCAGGACTGGATCATTGCAAAAGCCGAGCACACCATTGATAACAGTGGCTTTACCACGCAGCTTGAGCTTGAAGCCAAAATCCCGGAATGGATAGCAGAAACAGAGTAAACAACTTAGATGCATTAGCCCTGACATTTGCTAACGCGCTTACAGCAAGAATCATAACCAATCTGACAGCCTACCCGGTGTCAAAATCAGAAGAGCCTTACATTAGAATATGTTAATTTGTAGCAAACAAATTTACACACAAATGATTACTGCTGAAATAGCCCCCATAAATGCCATGTCAAAGGATCCATGTTATGAATATGCAAATTTTTATCGCACCAGCAGCCACAGTTGCTGCAGTCTGCCTTGCTGCATATTTTGCTTTACGAAATGAACGTAAAAAGAAAGCACTTGAGATTAGAACAACTCAACTAGATCGAATATCTGAGCTAGTAAACCGAGCATCTACCAATTTGATGCAATATACAGGTACTCTTGCCTCTATACTGGAAGCGCACGCCAAAGATAATTATCTACCGAACAAAAAATTTGACATTAATGTAATTAGCAAATGGAAAGATTGCCTCGATGAGAGTGAGGTCTGGGCGATTGATATACAGCAACTAAGAACATGTCAGCACAGTCTGGAGTTTCATCGTGAAAAAGAATGGGCTGAATGGAAAAAAATAATTCCACCATTACTTGATAAAATTAACCAATTTTTTCTCATATCTAAGCCAGGGCAACCTGTTACGTTTATAAATGGCCAAAACAAAACAGCTGATGAACTACTTGTTTTCTCAAGATATTTGAGAAAACAAACAGCAGAAATTGAATCAGTACGTCAGCTGTTACTTTCTCAAATGAGAGAGGAATTCATCGAGTTAACTAGCTTTGAACCTGTCACAATGTTTAGCTTATTTAAATCAATAAAGAAAAATGTCATGCAATTTTTCTGTATCAGTGCTCTTAAAAATTGACGCTCTGTTGCAAGCAACCCCAGTGTTAAACTGGGGTTATTCTTGCTAAGAGACCTTTCTACGGCATCAGTAAACAAAACGAACTATCAGTTGGAGTCTGAGCAAGTTCAGCCTAAACTAGCGACAGCACTACGTTAAGGGAGGTCGCTATGTTCCGTTGTCCGCTTTGTGGCGCATCTGCCCGTATCCGCACCAGTCGTCCGGAAAATGATTCAAACACCGTGCGGCAAAAGTATTACCAGTGTAACAACCTGGAATGCGGCGTATGCTTCTCAACACTGGAAGCTTTCCATAAATTCACATCGAAACACGCCTCCGGCATCCACTCTTCAGAAGGTATCCCGTGGCATGAGCTGCCAGCTTCACACAGGGGAAACAATCAGATGAGCTTGCCTTTACCTCAGAATTAACAGGCAGAATTGCCGGAGTAACAAAAACGCGATAGATTACGCGCGGGTGCCTTTCGGCTGATGGTCGGAGGGAATACCCGAAGGCCAGATGTGGAAAGGCCCCGGAAAACATCTCTGTTTAACCGAGGCCCTAACCGCATTACCTTGACAAGTGAAAGGTTAGCGCCTCTCCGGAAAAGGAGCAAGTGCTTGTATGGGTCCACCACATATTGCAATTTTTATTCTCTTTTAAAATATATTCCACGGGCGTCATTAGTGCGAGCGCCTTGTGGGGTCTTTTGCTGTTATACAGCACCAGATATTTCGCCAGCTTCTGGTTAAATAGCGCCAGATCTTCAAAGAGTAAAATCTCATTAAATTCAATAAACTGCTCTCTTAACGTCCGGTTAAAACGTTCACAGATAGCGTTCATTTTTGGCGTGTAGGGATAGGTCCAGAGGTGTTTGATAGCGGCTTCCTGCAGCGTTTTGTCGAAGTTTCCCAGGAACTCTTTTCCGTTATCTGTGATTATCTGGCTGATACCGACCGGGAACAACCGGGCTGCGCGGCTGAAGAAGTGATTGACGATATCACTGTTGAGTGACGGCACAGCCAGCGCCAGCGCGTAATTGCTGCATTCGTCGATCATGGTGATGACATAGCGACGCAGTTCGCCCATTCTGAGCTCAATGGCGTCCATCCCAATGAGCTCACCTGTCTTTACCGGGCGGTAGTGCTTTGGCCTGCGGGGTTTGGCAGACCGCTTTTTGACAAGCAGTGCCTTCCCCCGCGATCCCAGACGCACAGGTATCATCCGCATTTTATCATGTGCGGCAGCGATCATTCTGCCGATGGTGGAAACACTCGGACAGGCCAGATAGCGCTGTTCGCACCAGGGCTTCAGGCGAACAAAAATCTGCTCTTTACCGAGGTTCGGCAGCTCTGTCCTGAGGCGTCGAATCTCTTTCAGCACATCGGGATGCCAGTGTTTTTTTCGTCGCACCAGAGGTGCCTTACTGTGCGGGATTAGCCCCTCAGGTCCTTCCTTGTTCAGTAACTGACGCCACCAGTAAAGCGTGCGGCAGGACACGCCAAAGGCTTCAGAAGCTGCAGAAATACCGTGTTTATCCCAGAAGTGCAGAGCCTTCATTCTCATTGTTGCTATATCAGCCATCACTGAAAGCCTCAACGCATAATCGGCCGTTTGGTAGTACTTAGGATAGCCAACCATCAGATGCTGCATTTGCATAGTGCAATCTCCCCTTACTTATCCGGAGGCAATTGCAATATCTCTGTGAACTTACACAGTGCTATGTCGCAAAAATCGCTTACGGCCATCACGTTCTGCGTGACGGCAATCCTCATCATCTGGATGTTGCACGGTTCGCTGTGTGAAATACGGATGAGCTTCTGGGGAGCGGAGTTTGCGGCGTTCTTACAGTGTAAGCAGTAAGGAAACCGCGACGGGGGAGCAATCCCCCGTCAATCGGTTGCCAGGGTAAGGTCGATAAGGCACCCTATCTCACAGACATGAACAACAAACCCGCAGCATAAAAACTGCGGGTTTTCTTTTTGGTGTCCTCACCGACTTGAAACAGTGATCAGACTATAAGACAAAGCCCACAATATAGCGGGCTTACTCCCCTCCCCCCACTAAATGTGGACGCATCGTGGAACGAAGAGATATAAAACATTATAAATCAATTAGTTATTGAAAGAAAAAAGGCCGCAGAGCGGCCTTTTTAGTTAGATCAGATTACTCGTCTTTGGGCGAAGCGTTTTCGACCCGGCTTTTTAACTTCTGCCCGGGTCTGAAGGTCACCACGCGCCGTGCTGTAATGGGAATATCCTCGCCCGTTTTCGGGTTACGTCCCGGGCGTTGATTCTTATCACGCAGATCGAAGTTACCAAAACCAGAGAGTTTCACCTGTTCGCCGTTTTCCAGAGCGCGACGGATCTCTTCGAAAAACAGTTCAACCAGTTCTTTGGCATCCCGCTTGCTAAGCCCAAGCTTATCAAACAGATATTCTGACATTTCAGCTTTTGTAAGCGCCATAGGTTCAATCCCTCAATGATGCCTGGAATCGCTCTTTTAATGCCTCTACACATTTGGCGACGGTAGCGGCAATCTCCTCTTCTTCGAGTGTACGGCTGGTATCTTGCAGGATCAGGCTTATGGCGAGGCTCTTATACCCCTCCGCAACACCCTTACCGCGGTACACGTCAAATAAGTTTACGCCAACTACCTGATTTACGCCAACTTTCTTACATTCGGATAAAATATCCGCTGCGGGAACGTTTTCTGCGACCACCACCGCGATGTCACGACGGTTCGCCGGGAAGCGAGAAATCTCGCGCGCCTGAGGCACCACGCGGTCTGCGAGCTTGTTCCACTCCAGTTCGAACACCAGAGTGCGACCGTTAAGATCCAGTTTACGTTCCAGTTCAGGATGAACAACCCCAACAAAACCAATACGTTCACCTTTCAGATAAATCGCTGCGGATTGCCCCGGATGCAGTGCCGGATTCGCTTCTGCACGGAACTCAACCTCATTCAGTTTACCGGTCAGGTCGAGAACGGATTCAAGATCGCCTTTCAAATCATAGAAATCAACGGTCTCTTTTGCCAGGTTCCAGTGCTCTTCGTAACGGTTACCGCAAATCACACCGGCTAACATCAGATCCTGACGAATGCCCAACGGTGCCTGAGTATCTGGTACGAAACGCAGACCGCTTTCGAAAATGCGCACACGGTTCTGCTGACGGTTCTGGTTGTACACCACGGTTGCCAGCAGGCCGGTCCACAGAGAAAGACGCATTGCTGACATTTCAACAGAGATCGGGCTTGGCAGCAGTAACGCTTCAACGCCTGGATGGATCATCTGCTGCACTTTCGGATCAACGAAGCTGTAGGTGATCACTTCCTGATAGCCTTTGTCGTTGAGCAGCGTTTTCACGCGCTTGAGCGACAGGTCAGCTTCACGGTGAGTACCCATAATCAGGCTTGCCTGTACCGGCTCATCCGGGATGTTGTTGTAGCCGTAAACACGCGCGACTTCTTCGACCAGATCTTCTTCAATCTCCATGTCGAAACGCCAGCTCGGCGCAACTGCCTGCCACTCGTCTTTGCCTTCGGTCACTTCGCAGCCGAGACGACGCAGAATGTCAGTTACCTGCTCATCCGCAATATGATGGCCGATCAGGCGATCCAGTTTGCTACGACGTAAAGTGATGGTTGCACGCTTCGGCAGCGTTGCTTCGTTGGTGATATCAATTACCGGACCAGCCTCACCACCGCAGATGTCGATCAGCAGACGGGTCGCACGTTCCATCGCTTTGTACTGCAGTGCCGGATCAACGCCACGCTCATAACGGTGAGACGCATCAGTATGCAGGCCATGACGACGAGCACGACCGGTGATAGACAGCGGGCTGAAGAAAGCGCATTCCAGCAGGACGTTTTGCGTTTCGTCATTCACGCCAGAGTGTTCGCCACCAAAAATGCCGCCCATCGCCAGCGCCTTGTTGTGGTCGGCGATAACCAGGGTGTCAGCATTCAGCTTCGCTTCAGTGCCATCAAGCAGCACCAGCGTTTCACCCTCTTTCGCCATCCGCACCACAATGCCGCCTTCAATGCGATCTTTATCGAAAGCGTGCATCGGCTGGCCCAGTTCGAGCAGCACATAGTTGGTGACGTCAACAACTGCATCGATAGAACGGATCCCGCAACGACGCAGTTTTTCTTTCATCCACAGCGGAGTTGGCGCTTTAACGTTAATGCCTTTTACCACACGGCCAAGATAACGCGGGCAGGCTTCCGGCGCTTCGACTGTAATCGGCAGCGTGTCGTCGATGGTCGCACCAACCGGAACGATTTCCGGTTCAACCAGCGGCAGCTGGTTCAGCACGGCAACGTCACGCGCAACACCAATGATACCTAAACAGTCGGCACGGTTTGGCGTTACGCTGATTTCGATGGTGTTGTCATCGAGTTTCAGGTATTCGCGGATGTCAGTGCCAATCGGCGCATCTGCAGGCAGTTCGATAATGCCGTTATGGTCGTCAGAAATTCCCAGCTCAGAAAAGGAGCACAGCATCCCTTCAGACGGTTCGCCGCGCAGTTTCGCCGCTTTAATTTTGAAATCACCCGGCAGAACAGCACCAATGGTCGCTACCGCCACACGCAGGCCCTGACGGCAGTTTGGCGCACCGCAGACGATGTCCAGCAGGCGATCGCCGCCAACATTCACTTTTGTCACACGCAGTTTGTCAGCGTTCGGATGCTGCGCACACTCAACCACTTCACCAACTACCACGCCGTGGAAGCTACCGGCAACCGGTTCTACACCGTCAACTTCCAGGCCCGCCATAGTGATTTGATTTGCCAGCGCATCGCTATCAATCGCCGGGTTCACCCATTCGCGTAACCACAGTTCACTGAATTTCATAATCTATTCCTGCCTTATTTAAACTGTTTGAGGAAACGCAGATCGTTTTCGAAGAATGAACGCAGGTCGGTGACGCCGTAACGCAACATAGTCAGACGCTCCATCCCCATCCCGAAGGCGAAACCAGAGTAAACTTCCGGGTCGATGCCAACGTTACGCAGCACGTTCGGATGCACCATCCCGCAGCCCAGCACTTCCAGCCATTTACCGTTTTTACCCATGACATCCACTTCTGCAGAAGGTTCGGTAAACGGGAAGTAGGAAGGACGGAAGCGAATCTGCAAATCTTCCTCAAAGAAGTTACGCAGGAAGTCGTGCAGCGTGCCTTTCAGGTTGGTAAAGCTGATGTTGGTATCAACAATCAGACCTTCCATCTGATGGAACATCGGCGTGTGAGTCTGGTCGTAGTCGTTACGATAAACACGGCCAGGCGCGATGATACGAATCGGTGGCTGCTGGGCTTTCATGGTGCGGATCTGTACGCCAGAGGTCTGGGTACGCAGCAGGCGGGTAGTGTCAAACCAGAAAGTGTCGTGGTCAGCGCGCGCCGGGTGGTGACCAGGAATGTTCAGAGCATCGAAGTTATGATAATCGTCTTCGATTTCCGGCCCGGTTGCCACGGTAAAGCCAAGCTCACCGAAGAAACTTTCGATACGGTCGATGGTACGGGTAACCGGATGCAGACCGCCGTTTTCAATGCGACGACCTGGCAGAGAGACATCAATCGTTTCCGCCGCCAGACGCGCATTCAGTGCAGCGCTTTCCAGTTCCGCTTTACGCGCATTCAGCGCCTGCTGAACCTGCTCTTTCGCTTCGTTGATAACCGCACCAGCTGCCGGACGCTCTTCTGGCGGCAGCTCACGCAGGGTCGTCATCTGAAGGGTTAAGTGCCCTTTTTTACCCAAATATTCGACGCGCACATTATCTAACGCGGCAACATCTGACGCCTGGCTAATGGCCGCCTTCGCACTGGCAACCAGTTCTGCGAGATGTGACATGGTTTTCCTCATTGTGTCAGTGGTGACACTGGTTCGTTGGACTTAGAGCCTATCCCATCAGGCTATTTTACTTGCCATTTTGGTCCCGGGCTGTGCTCGAAATTCTCACGTACTTAAATACGCTCCGGTTTCTCCGCGCTGGCCGTGTCCAGTCTGGCTGCGACAATTACACCTGATGAGACAGGCTTTTTATTTTTCAAAACGCGCATACAAAAAAAGCCTCCACTGGGAGGCTTTCAGGCGCTGTTTTCCGTTTCTCTTCTCACGCGCTAGCCTCCTGGATTCAGGTGCTAAAGTAAAAAAAGAAGCGGAAAATAGCAGCATTCATTGCTTGCGTTACCTTTTGGTACTCTTCAAAAGACCTTTATTGAAAAGGCTACGGCGATAAAAGTCAATGTTTTGATGGCGTTGAAACGAAAAGAGGGAGACTAGCTCCCTCTTTCAACTGGCTTATGCCAGAGCTGCTTTCGCTTTTTCAACCAGAGCGGTGAACGCTACTTTGTCGAATACTGCGATATCAGCCAGGATCTTACGGTCGATTTCAACAGAGGCTTTTTTCAGGCCATTGATGAATTTGCTGTAAGAAATACCGTTCTGACGTGCTGCTGCGTTGATACGCGCAATCCACAGTTGACGGAACTGACGCTTACGTTGACGACGGTCACGGTAAGCATACTGACCAGCTTTGATAACAGCCTGGAAGGCAACGCGGTATACGCGAGAACGCGCACCGTAGTAGCCTTTAGCTTGTTTCAAAATTTTCTTGTGACGTGCGCGTGCAATAACACCACGTTTTACGCGAGCCATATGTGCTCTCCTGTATCTATATTCTAATTAAAAAGTTAAAAACGTTAACGGCTTATGCGTACGGCAGGCACGCGATTACCAGGCCCAGATCGCCTTTGGAAACCATGGCTTTCGGACGCAGGTGACGTTTACGTTTGGTCGCTTTTTTGGTCAGAATGTGACGCAGGTTAGCGTGCTTGTGCTTAAAACCACCTTTACCGGTTTTTTTGAAGCGCTTAGCAGCACCGCGTACGGTCTTAATTTTTGGCATTTTAATAACTTCCACTTCGCATTGTTAATAAACGAAACAAAGGCGAACAAAGCCTGTGAAGCCCGAAGGCTCCACAGACAGTGCTACTTGAAGGCCTTACTGTTTCTTCTTAGGAGCGAGCACCATGATCATCTGGCGGCCTTCGATCTTCGTTGGGAAGGATTCGACCACTGCCAGTTCTTGCAAATCGTCTTTCACGCGATTAAGCACTTCCATACCGATTTGCTGGTGCGCCATCTCACGACCGCGGAAACGCAGCGTGATTTTGGCTTTATCACCCTCTTCGAGAAAGCGAATCAGGCTGCGGAGTTTTACCTGATAGTCGCCTTCATCTGTACCAGGACGGAATTTAATTTCCTTAACCTGGATAACTTTTTGCTTTTTCTTCTGTTCCTTAGAAGACTTGCTCTTTTCATAGAGGAATTTGCCGTAATCCATTATACGACAAACCGGCGGCTCGGCGTTAGGGCTGATCTCGACTAAGTCTACTCCGGCTTCTTCTGCTTTCTCCAGAGCTTCTCTCAGACTCACAATACCAAGCTGCTCGCCTTCCAGACCTGTTAAGCGAACTTCCTGGGCGCGAATTTCGCCATTGATACGGTTAGGGCGCGCCGTTTGAACTCGTTTTCCGCCTTTAATACCTTATTCCTCCAATTGTTTAAGACTGCGGCTGCGAATCTCTTGTTGCAGCTTCTCGATCACTTCATTTACGTCCATGCTTCCCAGGTCTTTACCACGGCGGGTGCGAACGGCAACTTTGCCAGATTCCACCTCTTTATCACCACAGACCAGCATATATGGGACGCGACGCAAAGTGTGCTCGCGGATTTTAAAGCCAATCTTCTCATTTCTCAAGTCTGCTTTAACACGAATGCCCGCATTTGATAGTTTTTGCGTCAATTCGTTAACGTATTCAGACTGTGAATCGGTAATATTCATGATAACAACCTGAACCGGCGCAAGCCAGGTCGGGAAGAAACCAGCGAACTCTTCGGTCAGGATACCGATGAAACGTTCCATCGACCCCAGAATTGCGCGGTGAATCATTACCGGTACTTTACGTTCATTGTCTTCGCCTACATAAGAAGCGCTCAGACGAGACGGCAAAGAGAAGTCCAGCTGTACTGTACCGCACTGCCATGCACGATCGAGGCAGTCATACAGGGTAAATTCAATTTTCGGACCGTAGAAAGCGCCTTCACCCAGTTGATATTCAAACGGGATGTTGTTTTCTTCCAGCGCAACCGCCAGGTCCGCCTCAGCACGATCCCACATTTCGTCGCTGCCAATACGTTTTTCAGGACGAGTGGAGAGTTTGACGACGATCTTCTCGAAGCCAAAAGTGCTGTACATATCATAGACTAAACGGATACATCCGTTAACTTCATCGCGAATTTGTTCTTCAGTACAGAAGATATGCGCGTCATCCTGGGTAAATCCACGCACGCGCATCAGGCCATGCAGCGAACCTGACGGCTCGTTACGGTGGCAGCTACCAAACTCGGCCATACGCAGCGGCAGATCGCGATAAGACTTCAGCCCCTGGTTGAAAATTTGTACGTGACCCGGGCAGTTCATCGGCTTAATGCAGTATTCACGGTTCTCAGAAGATGTGGTGAACATTGCATCTTTGTAGTTGTCCCAGTGACCGGTTTTTTCCCACAGGACACGGTCCATCATGAACGGACCTTTAACTTCCTGATACTGGTACTCTTTCAGTTTAGAACGAACAAACACTTCCAGTTCACGGAAGATGGTCCAGCCGTCGTTGTGCCAGAATACCATACCCGGCGCTTCTTCCTGCATATGGTACAGGTCGAGCTGTTTACCGATTTTACGGTGGTCGCGTTTCGCGGCTTCTTCCAGGCGCTGCAGGTAAGCGTTAAGTGCTTTTTTGTCTGCCCACGCCGTACCGTAAATACGTTGCAACATTTTGTTGTTGCTGTCGCCACGCCAGTAAGCCCCTGCCGTTTTCATTAGTTTGAAATGATGGCAGAAACGCATGTTCGGTACGTGCGGACCGCGGCACATATCGACATATTCTTCATGGAAGTACAGACCTGGCTTGTCATCATGGGCGATGTTTTCGTCAAGAATGGAGACTTTGTAGCTCTCCCCACGGTTGGCGAAAGTTTCACGCGCTTCGTGCCAGCTGACTTTCTTCTTAATGACGTCGTAGTTTTTCTCAGCAAGCTCATGCATCCGCTTCTCGAGTGCTTCGACATCTTCCTGGGTTAACGTGCGGTCAAGATCAACGTCGTAATAAAAACCGTTGTCAATAACCGGGCCGATTGCCATTTTGGTATGCGGCCAAAGTTGTTTAATCGCGTGCCCTAACAGGTGCGCACAGGAGTGACGAATGATCTCCAGACCTTCTTCGTCTTTGGCGGTAATGATCGACAGTTGTGCGTCGTTTTCAATCAGATCGCAAGCATCAACCAGTTCGCCATTAACGCGCCCTGCGATACAGGCTTTCGCCAGACCTGGACCAATGTCCAGCGCAACATCCATGGGGCTTACAGCGTGATCGTAATGGCGTTGGCTGCCATCAGGAAGAGTTATAACAGGCATTTTATATCCTTATTTGCAGTGGTGACCCACACGAAAGATCACATACAAAGAAAAATTTGTTTATTAACAGTTCATTGCGAAACCATCTAGCCAACAAATGCTAAATTGGTTCGCAATCAGGTACACAAATGAAAGACATTAACCTCTCACCTTCCACCCGGTTGAGCGATGTTAACACTAAAAAAAGGGAGATTGTACCTTTCCGTTTCACATTGATTCGATTCGCAATTCGTTTGTAGTGAGTACACCAGCAAAACGCTTAAAGAACAACTGATAACATCACGGTGCGTCTGAAAGGTTTACTGCGAGCGGATTTACAGCAGCATAAACTGAATCCAGCAAAGTTCGTTGCGTGATTTGGCGGTAGTATTTTAAACGCTCATGAGATTAATGACGAAGTGGTCATATCACAATGATAAAAGTGACACAATTCTTATAACAATTTTTCGTGCACATTTCGTTCTGGCGATAATAATTAATCATCATCCTCAAAACCTCCAGATATATATAAGGCGAACAGATTATGAGTCAAAACGATATCATTATCAGAACTCATTATAAGTCTCCTCATAGATTGCACATCGATAGCGACATACCAACACCTTCATCAGAGCCTATTAATCAATTTGCGCGCCAGCTCATCACCCTACTTGATACCTCTGACTTAAGTTCGATGCTGTCATACTGTGTTACTCAGGAATTTACCGCAAACTGTCGAAAAATATCACAAAATTGTTATTCCACTGCCCTTTTTACCATTAACTTTGCCACTTCACCCATCCATACAGAAAATATACTCATTACATTACACTATAAAAAAGAAATCATTTCCTTATTACTGGAAACCACGCCTATGGAAGGTGCGAATAAGCAGGTCATTTCTTCCCAAGCTGACTCGTTGATTAAAATT
>OBZR01000619.1_pt1 | contig 19004 bp, 22 predicted proteins | sample 1495541 | NCBI WGS metagenome assembly OBZR01 (sample SAMEA2580240, study PRJEB22360) | human gut metagenome | biome: human gut; feature: human-associated habitat; material: faeces | place: Denmark | collected 2008/2010 | reverse complement strand
CCAGGGGCGGAGCAGTGTCGTGACTCGATGGCGCTGCGTAACCTGGCCATCGCCCACACCGACGCGCCCCGCTATCTCCTGGCCCATGAAGTGGGGGCGGTGCTGGCCATGCTGCCGGATCTGCAGCGGCGGTTCCTGGTGGCCACCTTGTGGAACACCGGCGCCCGCATCAACGAGGCGCTGGCGCTGACCCCCGCCGACTTCGAGCTCGATGGCCAGCGCCCGTTCGTCGCGCTGCGCACCTTGAAGCAGCGCCGGCGCGGCAAGGGCCGGCCCCGCGCCGGCGAAGCCGTCAAGCGCTTGGTGCCGCTGCTCGATCCGCAATACGCCCAGCTGGCCCGCGAGTACCTGGCCACGGTCAAGCTGGCCAAGTCGGCCCCGATCTGGGCAGTGACGGATCAGACGGTGCGCAACTGGCTGAAAGAGGCCGAGGGGGGATTGAGGGGGAGGGGGGTTCACCTGGTGGTGCCGCTGACTCCCCATGTGTTTCGGCATTCTTTCGCGATGCACTTGCTCCTTTGCGGCAATCTCCACATCAAGCGGCTGCAGGCGTATTTGGGGCACCGCTCGCTAAAAAGTCCCGAGTGCTATACCGCCGTGCTCGCCCTCGATGCGGCGGCGAGTGAAATAGGATTGAGTTTTTCGGTGCCGATCGAGGGCAATCCACTACTCAGTAGGTGAGTTGACGTTTAATTGTTCGGGCCACAGGATAGCGGATACAAACAGCGCCGCTCCATGAGTGTGTGCTGCACTCAAACTTCCCTTTGGAACCGGATGGAGTCCTCACCATGTTTACCGCCGCCGTGCACTATATCCAGCACCAGTTTGGCTACCCTGCTAACCTGAATGCCCTGCTACTTGCCCATCCTGATATCGGTTACGCCTTTGAACTCCCACGCAATACCGACGTTGACTACATCACTCGCTGGCACCAATGGTTGCCTTCCGGCTGGGATGCCAACCCCGGTGAATTGCGTGGCAGACAATACGTTCATGGCGAGTATCGAGGTGTGACCATCATGGTTGGTGCCCTCGCCAATCTTTGCGAGCAGGTGCACGTTGAGGGATGGACCTGTGATATTCGCGAGGTAGAAGTGCTCAATGCCTCCAAGAGCCCCCTCGAGCAGTTCACTGATCTCGACGCATTTGCGGAGGCCCGCTGCCAGGGATATCTCGATGATGCCTGCCCGGACACCATCGCCCGCAACCTGGCCCATGGTGAAGTTCGGATCATGCAACCAAGGTGCTTCGACTATTTTTGCTACCACGACTGGGATGGCCGAGTGTGCCTCATCAATGAAGGCGGCAGCCATCACTTTGCCACCGCTCGCTACCTCGCTGGCGTCGCTCGCTGTCCGGTTCAGTTGAAGGGGAACCTCAAGGCGTACCGACTCAACCCCGCCGCAGTCACCGCTCTCACCGATGAATACATGCTGTTCAGCATCACCAAAGACCCGGAACGCTGGTTGGCACTGTCAGATGCGATGCGGGCCCTTCAGGCCACGTACTTCGTTGGCGACTTACCGCGCCCCCATGCTGGCGGGTATGTCTTGCTGTTACCACGAAGAGAGTCCCGTTCTTTGGCCGCTGCCAAGGTGCTGCTTAGCGCCGGAGTACCAAACCTCGGGGATACCCTACACGCGCTGCTGCATCAACAATCTGGCATTCCTGGGCGCGATATTTGAGTAATCCGCATGGGAAGAGCAAACTTTTTAGCGACTGGAGTTGTCATATAACTGTTCCAAGGTTTTGGTTTTGATACCGTGCACCATTATTATGCCATCTACAGATAAATTCACTGTGGTGCACGGCCCACACCATCTGTTGCTGAATAGGGCGAAGATGTATTTATCATCTCTGATACTCATTCCCCACTAATGGATTACATTATCGTGGAGATAGGAAAAATTATATTTTAAATATTCAAAAATTCAGTGAGTCTTGGCGCATCAAATGTGCCTCTCTTCATCAGAATGTGATCTCTTCTTTAAGGTATACACCCGTGTCCGATCTCGAATCTGTTGTCTGTTATCTCTCCCGTGCTGAATCCAGAAAGTCTGTTCTGGCGAAACTGAGCCCAAGGTTGCTGAGTAAACTCGTAAAGGAAATTGAGAAAGAAATAACCGCACGCGATGAAGCTAAAAAAGCGTCACGACTTCTCAAGAAACAACTCCTCCAACGTGCAGAAGAATTAGGGATACCCTATGACCGGCTGAAGGAGAAGTTGGAAAAAGAGCGCAAACCAGCTAGGAAAATCACCTACGAGATTAATGGTCAGCTCGTGCAGTGGTCTGGCCGGGGCCACGCTCCAAGGCTACTGAAACCCATCATCGATTCGATAGGAAAAGAGGCCCTGAAACGGTACATCTCCCAATCAGCGCAGCAGGAGTGACATGGCACTCCTGCTGATGCTGTCGCATGACGCATCCTTCATTTCTGTCCAATCATCGTGCAAAAGCCTATAAGAGGCTATCCTGTCAGGCTAGGGCTCAAGACCAGCCTCTCTCCTTTTTCCCCCCTCTGGCGGCGGGCAGCGTAGCTGCCCTGCACAGCCAGGCATTCTTCCCCGTTATCCACAGATAACGGGCGACAGACAAGATCTGATCTTTTAGGAATATTGATCTCTTAAGTAACCATGCATCTATCAAGCGTTCCCGCGCATTTTAAGAGCTTCATCCGATGCATTTTTATGTAGATAACTTTAACTGCGATGGCTTGGTAGCCCGTTATTGGCCATTTCGGTGTGGGATACGAATAAAGGAGGTGGTTGAATTTCAGTCAATTACGGCAGGCAGGTATGCCAGAGCGTACCACTGTCAATGTGGCACGCTCTGAAATGGTTAATTCAGGGGCTGGGGATCGTCTGGTGGATCATCTGCCACAGCGAGAACATATATATAGCGCATCCGTTGGCCGACTTGTCGATTGAATGCAGAAATAGCTGCGCTGCTAAAGTCACGCGCTGAGTTTGATGTCTTCTGGAATAGCTCCTCAGCAACGATCCTGCGCAGTTCATCCTTGGGTTTCTGAGCAAGGCGCTTTGCTCTGCGAACCTGTGCCTTTGTTATCTTCTTGTCATGGCGGAATGACCACGCCTTGGCCACTACATACTGTTTACGCAGGCTGCTATATTCGGTGACAGACATTCTGCCCATCTCGGACAGCGAGATATCTAATCCCAGGTTCTGATCGCTCCGCCATTTTTCGAATGCGGTATTGCGTTCACGGAGCGCCACTTCAACATCCATACCAATCATGTCGAAGAACCGCTCAGTGACCACAATGCTCTTGAAATAAATGGCACCTGTCTTTTGATCTATGTGCTTCTCGCACTCAACCAGGCCAAATCGTTCAAGATCGACAATCCGCCGGGTTCCCCGGGTTATCGAATGGTTGCCAGCGCGAGAGGTAGTGTCCATTGCGCAGTGAAGCGTCAGGGTATGCACTGACGCTTCGACCTGCCATGTGACCCTGTTCATATAGTGCAGCATGGCCATCACCATCGCATTCATGCCCCGTCGCGCGTGCACATAGAAATGGCGACGACGGCCGGCAACCGCCTCCAATAGGGTGAATCCCGCCCAAGAGCAGACATCTCGAGAGGCCGCCAGGTTCATACATGACTTGATGAACTTCGGCCGATGCGGCTTATGGTGACCTGGCGCGCTAAACGCAGGATTGGGGTTAGCAACATAGCAGGAGCGTTCGACAAACGCTCGTCTACGTGCCACAGCCTCGTTATGACCAGGTTTTGTTCTAGATACAGGCATCGCAAACCCGCGTCAGGGATTTGCAGCACTGCAATTTTTGATTCGCAGCCACTGGCACAGTGTTCCCAGTTCAAAAAACACACAAATCGGGACGCAAAAAATCGCCAGCAGCTTGCACACGGAAAACGGAGAGTGCTATCATTGCAACTGAAGAATTAAAGCGTCTCGGCATACGGGACGTTCAGCCCGCCGAGTAATCCTCGGTATGTTCTACATAATTGACCTCCTTAACGTATGTACCTGCTTGCCGGCAGAGTGGTTGGTTAATTGGGATTCCGAGCCCGCTGGGGATGGTCGCCAAACTGACCCCATGCGGGTTTTGCTTTTTTAGCCTACTTCTCTCGCTTGTTCACCGCCTTGCAAGCGGTAGAGTTCATCAAGGGACATCACAACAGCCAACGCCTTTCCGCCCTTCATCACAACCAGTCGGTCTTGTTGGCCAGAGGCGATTCGACTGATGTTAGAAGAAAAGTTCCGGGACATTTCCGTGGCAGAAATGACCTGATCAGCGCGCTCAACAAGTGCAGCCATACCTTCCCCCTTCTTCACCCAAAACTCGAACAATCAATAGCTTCTGATTTTAATCTGATTTTACTCAGAATCCAATGATCTATCGATGATCTCTCGTCATGATCACAAAATCCCCATGCGCTCGACCACATCCTGAGCGATCGAGAGTATCCAGTCTGGTGTTGGCTGCTGGACTTGCAGTAGAGATAGCTGCTGCTCTGTCAGCAGGCCTTCATCCCGCAAGGCAGACCAGAGTCCGGCTGAGTCACGCTGTCCCAGCATCATCTGAAAGTAGAGTTGCTGCTCTCTGGCAAGCCGATTAAGGCCGTCCCGAAGCCGGATATGAAGATCCTCCCATGGCACGTTGGCGACCTGTAGCACTGGTGGCTCCATATCAGGCAGGGCTTCACCTGTATGCTCAAGTTCGTGATCAGGCAGTCTCCCTGTCCACCGCAGCAGCTCATCACGAGTGGCGTCTCCCACGTCGTAGCCGACTGCAATTGTGGTCAGAACCTCTCTCAAAAAAAGCAAGGTTCTGGCCGCGTCCAACACATCCTGCGTCTCTGCCTCGCTGAGCTTTGACGAGCGTCCGATGGACTCGAGGGAATTGATCAATGACGGGCTGATTTGGATCATAATGGCAGCAACAATACTATTATCGACACACGGATGGTAGCATGATGGAACACAAAGATCATTTGGATCATGCTATGGGGACTCAACACAAAGGCAGGCTCTATGTCCAGGCGTGGGCTCGGTACCGACAGGCCAAGGCAAGAAGAAAAACCGTTGTTCACCAGGGCATTGCTGGCAGGCCAGGGATATCCATGCTGAGAGCCGAAGAGGGATGGTGGGTGATCACACCAGCGAGATTTGACGAGTCGCTGGCAACAACCATTTCAGGACTTCCTCAACAGCATCGATGGTATGTGAAGGCAAATCTCAGGGAGCGGCTGCGGGCCGGGTGGTTGATTGATGTTCCAGGGGTCGTCCAATTGCTCAATGCAGCCCATGAATACACCTGGTCGTTTCTACATACTACCCCCTTGGATCTGGCTCACTTGCAGTGCTTCCAGAGGGATCCTGGGTAAGCTTCGCAACAGCCTGTCTGCACACCTTCATGGCCTCTTCCCTGAGCTGGCCATCTAAGTCAGCGCCGAGGGCGTCAAACTCGATCACCGGCGCGATCTCTCGCATACGAGGCAGTGTGATAGCTTTACTCAACTTATAATCGTCGCTGTAACTTCCCATCACCTCGACGATGACTTTCCTGACCCCGAACTCGATCACCGCATCTGGGCGGCAAGGCTCTCCAGAAAGCGGCGCAACAAGGTCACTCAAAGGCTTGATAACGGTTATTGATCTCTGGCACTCCAGCTCTTTTCTTGCCAGAGTTCGCAATGCCTTGAACGTCTCGCGCTCGAAACGGCTATCAACTGGCATCGGGTGCTCTTTCGTTAAGATCGGAACAATGGCCCCCTTGCAGGGTGAGAAGAAGGGGAAGTCCTCTTTTCCCTCTGGATCCGCCAACGTAAATGCCATGATGTATGGCCCCCCTTCAGCGACATTCACCCGCCCAGGCATCACAACTTTCATATGTGACGGGAAAATGTATTCGGATTTATCCCACTCTGCGCCAGATTTTTTGAACCACTGGATCTTCAATTGCTTGCCCACATATTCATGCTTATCAAACATCACAATGAATATTGCATGGGGTCTGGCTCGTCGGGACCACTTTGATTTTGTGGTCTGCAACGTTCTGACCGCACTATTAATTTCGTTGATATTTGTATACAGAATATCTGCAACAGTAAATAACTTATCAACTGTGAGGCTGGCCGCTGCTTTACGAATTCTCTCAATGGCAAGTGACTGGTTATACCTGTTTTCCCCATCAAACCTGTCTAACCTGGATATAGCCAGTAATAGATATATAAGCTTGACCAAACCAGGATCTCCTGGCTTTTTTTTATTCTTCGATGGCTCCTTATCTTGTTCCTCAGGCTCCGTGGGGTCGGAATTAATACGCTGATGGAAGCAAAAATCCAAGCGTTGCCTGACACGCCGTAGCTTGCGCCCTTCTTTCTCAGATTCAGGGTTCGTCACTTTCCAGAACGGACAGTGTTCTTCATGAGCATGATGGTCTGGGTGGTTAACCAGACCAATCACACCTGACGGGTATCTACGTGGATACATGACTACTGGTTTGCTGCTCTGACAGTCACACAAGAGCCAATGTTGTTGCTCTCTCATCTGTAACAGCAAGGATTGTTGCTGTGTATAGGGATCGGATGATGGAGTCCAGGTATCGGAAAGCAACTGCCGCTCTCGCTCTTCTAAAGAACGAACATAACCACCCTTGGTGGCTTCGTAGAACCCTTTCTTGATTACTTTCACAGCGCAGCCCTATTATTTCATGACTTCGTATCTACGGTGTTCGAGATAGGCAATGATGATTGGATAGTGAGCTTCAGGCAGAACAACATGATATGTCATATCAATATATGACATGAGTGAGGAAAGCTTTATCTGATTACTCTCTCGCTTGCTATATCCACTCTGAAAGTCTTTAAGCGATGTAGCCACAATACCGATTGAATCAGCAGGATGAACAGGCTTGAAATTATTTTCGAGTGCCAGTTTCATTGCAGCATAATTCAACCAGTATGGAATATTTTGTCGACTGCAGATCATGCCAATGATTGCCTTCACTTGCAGGGTGTCTTTTTGTGCTTCACGTTCAGCCATGCCTATTGTTAATAACTCATGGCTGAGCTCGTCCTTTCCTTTAGCCCCGCGGTACTGAGGCAAGTTCCACACGTACTCGAGAAAAATACGGCCGAAATATTTTCCAGCCGCGATCAGTTCATTTTTATCTACTGGGGGAAGCCCATTTATTGATTCAACCATTCACACCATAGGGGCGATTGCTCGCCCCTCCCTTAGTGGTTCTCCGCCGCCTTATCCAGCAACCACTTCAGTTGTAGCTGCTGTTCAAAGGACAACTTCATTGATATTGGACCCCCGGCCATCTGGAATTGCAGTACTGCAAACCCGTCGGCCTCAGCAGCAGTGATGCTGTCCACAGTGGGGATAGTTTCGTCCACCAGGGTCAGCGTCTCATTCCAGCCACACTGCAAGTGAGCTGGGGTGGCATTTCCTGGGACCCGTTTTTGTCTTTGTTGCTTGCCATTTTGGGGAGAGGTTGTACTCGGTTCCTCACCCCCCCCCTCAATCAGCTCTGGATTTGCATCAGGGTTTTCGCTGGTATTCGTGGCGCTAGAGGTGCCACTCTTAGACCGGTCTTGCGGGCTCTTTAAGCCGGCGACCAGCTGCTGCAAATAGCGCTCTGCATTTAACAGCGTGCCGGCATCTAGCTGGGTGATGACGTCCTCAAACTTCGCCTCATCGAGCCTGGATAAATCGACCAACGAGGTGAGTGTGTTGATATTGGTCAACCGCCCGGCCAGTGCTTGGATCCGCTCGTCAGCCCCGAGTAGCTTTCGATACCTGGAGATCGCGGTTTCACTTAACCCAAACTTTGCCGCCGCTTCCCGACCGCTCTTGCGTTTACCATCAAAGCCATGCATCCACTTTTCAATCGCCTGTGCTAACTGAAGGGGCCGCATTGCTATTTTGCCAATATTCTCGAGGATCTGATTAGCGAAGACATCCTGGGTATCGACCTCCATATCAGAGGATTCGATAATGCATGTGATCGTTGCCCAATCCAGCCTGTCTGGCCCCGTTACACGCCATCTCCCCTCCCCTGTTTTGATAACAAAGTATCCAGGTTTGTCAGGGTCTTCTCGGACGGTTATCGGTTGGAGAAGTCTGCCTGCAGGTTCAACCTTTCCCTGCAAGTCATCTAGATCCTCTTCTGCCCACTCTGTTCTTGGCTGATCAGGATCAGGTCGAACTCTGTCGTGAGGAATCTCAACCAGCGTTCTTCCTGCCGCAACATCAGGAATAAAGAAGTATTCCGGTTTGCTTACTGGAGTCGTACCTTTATCGTCTGGCTCCGGTTTTTTAAAGAGGGTAATACCCTTAGCCGCCTTTCCCACTGAAGTATCCCCCTTTACTGTCCATCCAGATCTTGCAGCACTGCAACTACCCTGTCGGTGAGAGCCCGGTAGTCATCTGCTGCCGGATGATTGGGTTCGTACTCATCAATGGCTAGACCGGCACCGAAGGCCTGCTTCACAATAGTGGTGTCCCGGATTGTTTCGGCCAGCAGAGGAACATGTTCCCAACGCCCAGTGAGCTCTTCGATGGACATCGTAGTCAGGCGTTCGGTCTTCTTGACTTCATTCAGCATGATGGCCGCCCGCAACTGGGGTCTCATCACCATCAAGCGCTCAACCGTATTGACATATTGCTCCGTCTTACGGATATCGATAGGGCTTGGGTTCATGGGGATCAGCAGCAGGTCGGCATTTGCAACAGCAGCCAGGGCGACTTTTTCTTGGCCAACCATCGAGGTTGAAAAACCCGCCCCTACGTCAGGAGTTACGCCAGCAGTGTCGACAATTATGACGTCATACGCATGGCGATACAGCGGAATTTGCTTTTGCAGGTCATTCGAGAACCCACTGAATACGTCAATTGCCCCCGGCTCATTGTTCCCGAAAAACTGAAAATTGCTCAACGAACCATCTTTTTCACCGTCAATCAGACAAACCCTGCAGCCATACTTTCTGGCGATGATGGAACCAAGGTTCACTGTAGACGTGGTTTTCCCAACCCCGCCCTTCGGATTTGCAATAACGATTACTTTGGATGAACGAAACAGCTTAGCTTGCATGGATAAATCCTCATTTGCACCACAGCCCGGCGCCCGGTTGGCAACTTGATTTGCCTGTCCCCGATGATAGGCTAAGTCACGACAAAATGGAACGATAATATATATATCGACACACTGGATTTGATAAATGGGAACTTTGATATCTGCCTGGCCTTCATTTGCACTCTTAGCCCTACCTATCGTCGCCGCTGCTCTGCTGTACCCCTTCTGCGGGTTGCTGTGCTCGGCAATATCCCGGGTGTTTACAGAGAAAGTGTCATTCTCCCTTCATTATCTTGGAACCCTCACGCATGAGTTAACGCATGGCATAGTCGCAATCCCGTTCGGGATCCTCCCGACCCGTTTGAGGTTACAACGTGTTCCAGGGTATGAGGGGGTGCTCGGCACCTTAGATGTCAGGTACCAGCGTGGCCTCCTTTCACTGGTAGGGATGGGGTGCGTCGGTAGCGCACCATTAAGCATTTCTATGCTCACACCGGCACTGATTATGCCAGAGTCCCATACCCTGTTGGCAGCATGGTTGCAGGCACCTCACATCGATACTCTTCCTGCAACACTGCTGACTGTCCTGCCCTATGTTCTACTTTTTGGCGGGCTAGGCTTCCCCTTCCTGGCTTACGCACGACTGTCTCGGGCGGACATAAAGGCTTGCCTTCCTCTGCTTGCAACACTGCTCATCATTGCCAGCTTCGGTGTCAGCACATTCCCTACCTTCTTCCTCGAATACCAGCCTCAGGTGTTTAACGTACTGATCTATGCCTTGGCCAGCTCTGCCATTTCTCTCATGGCCGTGATCACGAGCTGGATGACCTTAGTGTTAATGGCGAGCATTCTTCGATCTGTTCAGTGAGAATGAGTGGCACCTCTTTCAGACCGAGTTGTTCCAGCGCTCCGACAGGACATGTCTTAAAGATCCGAATTTCCCTACGAACCCTATAACTCAGCGCGAACTCAGGTTCACATCCGGGAAGCCTCTGAGCAATCACGTATACCTGCCGGCCAGCGTCATAGACGACCACTGGCTGATAACCTGAGCTGCACCGCACCTTGAAGTTGGGTTCGCTCTCTGGTGTCAAACGCATCACAAAACCTCCATCTCCTCACACTGGTTATAATTGGCAAAGCTACAGGAGTGGTTACAATAATGCTATCCGCAGAGCATCGCGGTACGAAACGACCAACAATAATAATTATTTTGCACATCCAATTGACCTTCTCTGTGTCGATATATATATTTTCGACGCGGGGATTGATAAAGGAAAACGTAACGATGATTCACCCCCCGATTAATGAGGTGACCCATGCGGACCTCAAGACCCTTCTTCTTGACGAGCGCAACGTGCTGGAGGCCCTGTACTGCATCCCTTTCGAGGGTAAGGAACGAGCCTCGGATGGAGAGAGGACTTGGTACCGCATTGTCTTTAGAGTGAGAATTGGTGAAGAAGTGTCAGAGCTGGTACTGATGAGTTCTCGTAGAGGGGCTAAGAAGTACCGGTCATTTAGAGACGCAAAGAAAGTTCTAGAGTATATCGATGAGAATTTCGACGTTGCGGAGGTCCATTTCCTACGCAAGTTTGAGAATGATTTTAACTCTCGTCTAGAACAGCCTTAATCACCAAGGGCCCCGCCCCTTCCCACTCTCCTCGTCCCAGTATTGCTGCAACGCTATTTGGCGTTGCAGTTCTGCAACCCCATGGAAGAGAGGAGAATCCATCCATGATTCAATCGATCAATTCCGCTGTTCTGAAAGGCAGTGTGAATGTCCAGTTGGCCATTTCTGGCCTCATGAAGCGCCCCCCCACCCGAGCTATCGTCGGTACCGTAGGCCTGGTCGCGGCAACCTCTGCTCTCGCCGGTAACGGCGGCGACACCCTGCTGAAAGACTCCTACGACTCGACGATGGGGGTGGCGACCGGCTACGGCGGCAAACTGGCGACCGGCGTCAGCGGCACCTTCGCCATGATCGGCTCCGTCTTCAAGTTCCAGCCGCAGTTGTTGATGTCGGCCCTGGGGGTCGGTTTCACTGCGAACGGTATTGACAACATTGTCGACTTCACGGTAACAGCCCTGATCTGATGTTACTCCGGGGCGGGTCTACATAGGCCCGCCTGCTCGTGGAGATAGGAGTTTTCTATGTCGTCCGATTATGAAATGTATTTAGTTCCCGAACGCCTTGATGACCCTTTCAAAATACTGATATTCACTACACAAGAACTCGGCTTACTACTTGCACCAATTCTCGTGGGTTGGAACGCAGGCCAATTCATTCTTGGGCTTGCTGTAGGTATCGCCTTCTACCTGGTATTTAGAAAGGCACAAAAAGGTGACCCGGATTTTTTATCACATGTCAAATATTGGATATTTCCAAAATTTGTTAGCGGCCTGAGATATTTGCCTGACTCAGCAATCCGCGTGTACTACAGCTGAGGCCTGCATGTCAGAAGTGAAGAATAATAGCGATGATGTCGCTAAAGCCAGTCGCAAGATCAACGGCTGGAAATTCATGGTGCTATTGACGATGACCGCCAACGTAGCACTGTCCTTTAAAATATTTTTATATGACCCTCCGGTCAAACACGTTCCTACTCGTACTTGCAAAGAGTATTCATTGGCCAGCAAGGCTGGCGACAGCGCTTACTATGAACAACTTGCGTATGAAGATGCGCTGTTGTTTTTCAACATGACCGCTGACACGGTAGGTCTCTCCGCAAGAGTTCTTTTAAGAAGGGCAGCACCTACTGCGCACACGAAGCTGAAGGCATGGATAAATGACCAAGCGAAAGAGATTAAGACAAAAGGCTATAAGTTTGTCTTTTTCCAATCAGACATCTATTTCGATGCCCCCACACAATTAGCGATCGTTCGAGGGGTCCAAGAAATTCGTCTTGGCAGCAGGCCTGTTGGTGACCCCAAAGAAGTGCTGTACGGATTCAGATATAAGCCTGAAACAGGTCAATTGCTTGACATTGTCGATCTTGGAGAGAGCAAATGAGAAAGGTATTTGTATTAGCGATGGCAATTTGCAGTCCTGCAATTTTCGCCGTAACGCCAGTCACCTTTACCGAAGGGAAACCAGTAACTATTGGCATATCGAGAGATGAGCCCAATTTCATTTCATTTACCGACGACAGGATTGCTCAACTTTCTGTGCCGGGGGGAATGATCGAACACTCGATTGATACTGACACTGGCGAGCTCATGATTATTCCAACTGAATCGGGCGCCCTGGAGAAGAAGATCAGTGCCCTGGTCACCACCGAGAATGGTATTCGGCTTCGCGTCAGCTTCCAGCCCCGGCAAGGGGAACCTGCAGAAGTAATTCTATCTCCCTCCATCCCCCCTGCTGCGGCAAATAGTTATGCCCCACCAGTAGGCACTGTTGCTGCGCAAGTCCCCAAGCTGGTTTGGGGGAAAGAGTTCAGCTCAGAGAAAGAAGCCGCTCTCGGTTTGGCCCAGGAGATGGTTCGCTTCATACCTTCCGCGTCACGTTTACCTGATGGGGTGGAAATGCGGGTCATGGATACCGGTGTGAAGACGGCATTACCAGATGGTTTTGATGTCCGGCTTACTCAACTCTGGCTTACAACCGCATTGGTAGGAGAGAAGCTGGACATCGTAAATAAGGGCGCGGTTTCACTGCCGTTGCATGAGCGCCAGCTCAATGCTTCCTCAGGTGTTGGTGTGTATGTAGATGCGCCTATGTATCTGATGGAAAAGGACGCATTTATGGTGCCGCCGAAACATCATATCACCGCTTATCGGATCCGCAGGAACTAAGGGCCTCCAATGAACAGAGTAGAACCTAGCGTAACTGACCCGTCCATGTCAGAGGTCCCTGCTGATGAAGTAATTGAGCAGGAGCTCACTCCAGAGAATCCAGCTGCAAGAAGGCGAAAAGGATGGATATGGTTTGGTGTGCTTCTGTGCGTTTGCTTCCTCATTGGCGGAGCCTATACGGTTTACAGCCTATATACGGAAGATCAAGTAGCAGCCACCTCGACCCAAGGCACCACTGCCGCTGACATTGCCAAACGGCTTTCCCAGAACCAGGGGAAATGGAGGCTCCCTGATCTCACCAAAAACCAGGACTATGCATCGAGCTATGCGGAACAACTGGACCAAGAACTCTCCGTGACGCAACGAAAGCAGAGCGAGATGTTGGGTACCGTGGCCAACCTTGCCGACTCATTCAAGGCACTGGAAGAGACCCTTAAGAAGGAGCGGGAGGCGGCACTGGCTAATCAAGAGGATCTACTTGCTCGCCTGGAGGCTGACGCCGCAGCACGCCAACAGCTGGAGGGGAAAGTTGCAGAACTGCAAGGTGAGCTGTCCAAGACTGGGAACGGTGGAGCGGTCGATGCTGATGGTCTTCCGGCAGGTGCTTCAGCACGAAATACTCCAGCTGTTCGCGGCTACGCACAGCCTAATCCTGCTGCTAACGCCGGCACTCCAGTAACAGGAAAGCCGAAGTGGGAAACCCTCGAATTCAACCTTTCCTCCCGCAAGAAAGGTGGCAAGCCGATTGGTGAAGACTACCTCCCCCCAGGTAGCTATGCGCCCGGGCGTATCATTATCGGTGCTCGGACATCTGCATCTGTAGACGCGCAGAAAGACCCGCGCCCGCTACTGGTTCGTATTGAAGGTCGAGCTGTGGCAGGGATGGACAAGCATGGCAAGAAACACTTTGTTGATACCACTGGTTGCGTTGTGGAAGCGGCAGCCTATGGGGACGAGTCGGCGGAGATGTCACCTGCCCGTATCAGTTTGATGTCATGTACCTATCCTGACGGCCGCAACGTATCTGTTCGAGTCAACGGCTATTTGGCCAGTCGTGGCCAGTATGGGATTAAGGGGGAAGTAGTCCGTAGAGAAGGCGACCTGATGACTCACGCTTTCTGGGCTGGGGCTCTCGGCTCAACAGGCGATGTAGTTCAGGGACTCCAGGGCGAGACCAGCAAGAGTGCAATGGGCACAGTGAAAACCTATGACGGTGGCGATGCCGTGCTTGATCTTGCTGGCGGAGCGTTGAAATCCACCGGTACTCAAATGCAACGCTACTACATAAAACGCCTGGAACAGATCCAGCCGGTCTTGCCAATCAAAGCAGGCACACCCGTTGAGATCGTGTTTTTCACTCCCGTCGACCTCTCCGGCCAACAAGAGCTGCAGGACGGGGCCCGCCAAACCGCAACCGCTCAGCAGCAGACTCCCTCTGGGGTTTATATCAACAACCAGGCTCTCAATACTGCGCCATCTCCGCAGAACTACCAACAAGCGGCACAGCAGGTAATCCAATATGCCCAGCCTGTCACCACACAGGTGCAGGGTTCGCAGGCTCAGGATCCGACCGTAACCAACTGGAACACCAGTCTTTACTAAACAGGATTAACATGAAATACATTAAATTTAACGCCGTTAATTTAATTGGGTTTACATTGATTGTTCTGGCAGGGATCGCCGGATATTTCATCAGCACACGTAATTCCGGGCTCGAGTCGGTACAACAGCGGTTTGCAGAACACTTCCCTAAATCCAAAGATGTGAAGATCAATGCGTCCCCCATTGCAGGTCTGTATGAAGTCGTATCCTCGACGAACCTGTATTACACCGATACCGAGGCGAAGCTGCTTTTTGTCGGTGGGATTTATGACCCGAGCATCCAAAGAGATATCACTGTAGACCGCAAGCGCGCCCTGGGCATTTTGCCGAAGGAAAATAGCAAGGAAGGCCATATATCCACTGAGGGCAGGCCTACGCTTCCCACCAGTGTTCCAGCAGAAGCCTTCGAAGAAATAGCACAATATTCAATTACGCTGCATGACGCTGGCCCGGATGCCCCTGTCATATACGAAATTTTCGATCCTCAGTGTGGTTGGTGCAATAGGCTCTACTCTGAAAGCAAGAGTGCTGGATTGAATGCAACCATTCGCGCACTGCTTATACCGAACATCTCTGACAAGAGCATGATTCAGGATGTTTTCTGCTCCAATGAACCATTGAAAACTATAGAAAACTTCGCTCAGCGTAGATATGTGATATCCGGTGTGAGAACAGATTGTGACACTGCTGGGCTTCAGAAAATATATGACTTCTACAATCAATATTTCACCACTATGCCGAAAGACCCGAACACCAACATTCGAAGAATGGGCACTCCTATTTTATATGATGGACGAACCGGCTCGTTGATTTCTGAAGGGTATCTGGATCAATCATCTCTCAATCAGGTTATTAAAAATATTCACAAGACCAAGTAGTCATAACTGAGGAACAGATATGAACAACGTAATGAAGTATGCAATTATTTCTTTCGCCTTTCTGCTGGGTGGGTGCGCCGCATCCACCTATAAAACAGATTACGAGTGCAAATCGGATGATGGTATCTCACCCTGCCTTACCACTCAGGACGTAGATAATCTCAGCCCGGTCCCTAAATCAGTAAAGCAGAAGGGCTCTGCCGTTCTTAAAGACGATGCCGAGCCCTATAACATCCCCACTCCTACATACACGCCGGGACGGATTCCTGACCAGCAGGCCAGGATGTGGTTCGCGCCTGTAGAAGATACCCAAAATGACCTCTGGTTTGATCAACAATATATTTGGTTTGTGAAAAAAGGTCGCTGGGCTGGCGCAGGCATAAAAAACTAATGGCGGTGATGATATGAGGTGGTTTGATTCTATAACTGAATCCATAGGGAATTTTTTCACGTTTGGTGATGATGAAATGGGGCGTGCAACGCCCTATCATCCTTCCACCAAGTCCTTCTATGATGGTGCTGGCATTGCGTCACTCATATCGCTACGGAGTTTCGATTCTGAAACAATGATGGCGATAAACAGCAATAGCTATGGATATGTGTTGGAGCTCGCACCATTAAATGGGGCAGATGAGGAAACCGTCAGGCAGCTTGCACAAGCATATTCAAGCATGGGTGAAAATGTCTATGGACAGATAATCCTTGAAATATCAGATAAGTGTCGTGATCAATTAGACCGCTGGGCTAATTCACGCACGGATCCAAACCCTCTAATACAAAAAATGACCACAGAGCGAGTCAAGCATCTTGCCAGCGGCATTAACGGCTCGATTTTTCCTGGCCGTACAATGCGCCTGATGCATCACCGGGCATTTTTCGTTTGGGCAAAGGCGGGAAAACCCAAGAGCACGGATCTCGAGCAAGCAGTCAATATGCGTGAGTCGTTCCAAGCGAGTTTAGAGCAAGCGGGGATTGCCAACCGTGTTCTTGGGAAAGACAGTATCGTCTCCTTGACCAGCGATTGGATCAGCCGTACTCGTGACCCGTACCCGGCCCAGATCACTACTGATGATGTCACTCCGCTAAATGAGCAGGCCACCGAACCTGATTCCAAACTGCGCGTAAAAATGTCCAACTTAGTGCTCAATGAGGGCACTGAGGATGCATTTGACGTTCGCGTTTTTACCGTCAAGAAGCGCCCCAGGCTTTGGGCCCAGTGGCAAAATCAAGACCTCTTGGGGAGCGTGTTTCAGGATGCGATGCGCTACACCGGCTCGGTGTTGATGGTCACGAGCTTCTATATTCCCAAGCAAGACAGGATGATCGAAAAGGCCACGACAGAAGCCCTAAAAACAACAAAGAAGGCTCAGGATACAAGCATACTGGCCGCCCTGAACCCGAATGTGCGACAACAGGCGCAAGAGTGGCTATTCGTTAAGAAGCACATGGACGATGGCGAGAAAGCGATTAAGCTTCATCAGTCCGTTATCATGTTTGCACCGGATGGCGAAGGAAACCGCTGTGAAGAGCAAGCGAAAGCTATTTTCGAATCAGCTAAAGGATGGCGCTTAAAAAAAATTCGCTTCTTGTCTCTTGCATATTTCATGACTTGCATTCCATTCTCAGCGGCAGAGGGGTTATTTGATGACCTTGATGATCTTGGCATGACACGCCACATGATGAGCTGGAATCTTGCAAACCTTGCGAACTTACAAGGTGAATGGCGCGGCCAGAACTGCGAACCATTAATGCTATTGCTAGGCCGTCGTGGTCAGCTGATGAACATCAACCCGTTCAAAAACCCAGACGGCAACTTCAATATGTCGGTGGTAGGGAAATCAGGTTCTGGCAAATCAGTCACCATGAACTATATTACTGAGTGCGTCCTAGCAGCAGGCGGAAGAGATTTCACCATCGATATTGGCGGCTCGTATAAATATAGCTGCGAACTGTTCTCCGGGACATACATCGATCTTGATGATAATTTATCACTAAACCCCTTCTCCAATATCGGCCCTGCGAAAAATGCGTCACCACAAGAGCAGAATGAATATTGGCAAGAAGTTAATTCTCTGATTACCTCAATTGTCGCGTCCATGGCACGGCAACGACAGGATATTACCGATACAGAAGAGAGTATCCTGAGCGACGTAATACCCTTTGTAATAAATAAGCATAAGCAAGCTACAACCTTTACGCTCATCTATGAGGAGATGATGCTCCGTAGTGAAGAGGTAGGAATACCTGAAACGACAAGGGCTATCATTTATGAACTCGCGCTGACAATCAAACCCTTCACCAAGCTAGGCCCATGGGGGCAGTTCTTTGAACGCCCATGTAACATAAATTTCGACTCCAGATACGTTGTTCTTGAGACAGAGAAATTTGCTCAAGGTGGAGCTCGAATGTTACAAGTCGTTATGAAAATATTAATGTTCCATGTAACAGAGAAAATGTATCTCGGAGACCGAAAGAGTCCTGTTATTTTGAAAATTGATGAAGGATGGAAACTACTTGAAGGCCGAGACTCAAAATTCGTAGAAGACGTTTCAAGACGGGCAAGAAAGTACGTTGGGGCTCTTGTCACTGGCACGCAAGGTGTTGATGATTACTTCAGAAACCCCGCTGCAGCCGCTGTATTCGCAAACAGCGACTGGTTATTTATGATGTCTCAGAAAAAGGAATCCATTGCTGCCCTTTCGAAAAGTGAACGGGTCGTGCTAGATGACTATCAAATGCGCCTGCTAAAATCTGTACGCAGAGATGATGAACGTTACAGTGAAGTAATGATCTTCGGCCCAGGCAATATCAATTCGATTGGCCGCGTGACTTTGGACCGATTCTCTATAGCTAGTTATTCGACTAAAGGCGAGGACTACACAAGAGTTGGCGAGCTAAAAGAGTTCTACGGAAGTATGGGGCTTGGTTCTAATGACCTAGTTATGGCCCTTGAACATATGAAGCTCGAATATCTTTATAAGGCAGCAGGCCATACGCCTCATGATGCGAACAAAATGGCAAGAGACCAAGTGCTAGGCGTAAAAGCTGCTTAAGAACATGGAGAGGTTATCCTCTCCATTTTTACAGTGAGACGAAGTTGACCCCCCCCAAAGTGATGGGCTGTCTTTTAAATTCACAGGATAAAACAATGATTGATTACCTAGATGAAATTACGCCAGATGTTATTTCAACAGTGCCTGACGGATACCATGGGCGCTGCAAGATTATTTTCGAAAGAGGCTACAGTCGTGAATCATGTGCCGTATTCCCCACTTTCGATGAAGCAGAACATGCGGCTAATATGGGGGTAAATCCCACCGTGGGGGGATATTCCAGTGTCATAATTGAAGCAACTACTGAAGCGGTAACACACAATACAGCTGTCGATTGGCTCACAGACTAGCTAACAGCTTTGTTCCTCGAGCGGTTGCAGTTCTGCAGCCGCAACTTCTCTCAGCCGCCCTTCATACCGTCATGTCGCCGGCCGACAGAGCGCCTTGAGCGGTTGCAGCACTGCAACGTGCTCCTGCCCACGATCACCCGCCCCTCAGGGCCAGGCCGCAGGACTGGGTCGCCCACCAGGTGATGGCCTCTGTCTGCCGTTCCGCCCGGGGACTTGGCCATGGTCCAGCAGCACGCCCACCGGATCTGATCTCGCAC
>OBZR01000618.1_pt1 | contig 19048 bp, 17 predicted proteins | sample 1495541 | NCBI WGS metagenome assembly OBZR01 (sample SAMEA2580240, study PRJEB22360) | human gut metagenome | biome: human gut; feature: human-associated habitat; material: faeces | place: Denmark | collected 2008/2010 | reverse complement strand
TTATCATGGATTCTGGGTATACTAATGAAGTATCTGTGTATAAACTGTATCTTTTAGGAGTAAATCTCTCCGTCATTGGCCGAGTCCTCGGGCAGGCTTTCCTTCGTACAACCTCTCCGTCACGCCTACGGCGTGCCACCTCCCCTGGTAGGGGAGGCTTTGGCAGTCCCCGCAAAGTGAACGGTTTCGCCAGAGGCTCCCCTACTAGGGGAGCTGTCGAGCGCCAGCGAGACTGAGAGGTTGTACGAAGACGGGCCTGCCCGTGTGCGTGGCTGATGATGAAGAGGCTGCTCCTGTTCTTTGAGACGAGAGGAATAAAACGATGATCACCACTGATGAACTGAAAGTACAGCTGGCTGAATACCACACCGCTGTAAAGGACTTGGAGGAGGCGCTGGCCATCGACGCTTCCCGCAAGCGCGTGCAGGAGCTGGAGCACACCATGTCCCGCCCCGGCTTCTACGACGACGCTGAGCTGAGCAAGAAGGTCTTCGACGAGGTGGGCGACCTGAAGGGCAAGCTGAACCGCTTCGAGAAGCTGCAGGGCCTGTACGATGACGCAGAGACCATGCTGGTCATGCTGGACGAGGAGTACGACCCCGAGATGGTGCCGGAGGCCGAAGAGGCCGTCAACGCCGTGGGCAAGGCTGTGGACGAGCTGCAGCTGATGACCATGCTGAACGGTGAGTACGACCACAGCAACGCCATCCTGACCTTCCACGCAGGCACCGGCGGCACCGAGGCACAGGACTGGGCCGAGATGCTCTACCGGATGTACAACAAGTGGGCGCAGGCTCACGGCATGACCGTCGAGGTCCTGGACTATCAGGACGGCGACGAGGCCGGCATGAAGAGCGCTTCCATGATGGTCAAGGGTGCCAACGCCTACGGCCTGCTCAAGAGCGAGAACGGCGTCCACCGTCTGGTGCGCGTCTCTCCCTTTGACGCCAACGCCCGCCGTCAGACCAGCTTTGCCTCGCTGGAAGTCATGCCCGAGCTGGACAACACCATCCAGGTGGACATCCGCCCCGAGGACATCGAGATGCAGGTCTACCGCTCCTCCGGTGCCGGCGGCCAGCACATCAACAAGACTTCTTCCGCTGTCCGACTCATCCATAAGCCCACCGGCATCGTGGTCAGCTGCCAGACCCAGCGCAGCCAGTTCCAGAACCGCGACTACGCGATGGAAATGCTGAAGGCAAAGCTCTACCAGATCGCCAAGCAGCAGCACATGGATAAGATCGACGACATCAAGGGCGTCCAGAACGAGATCGCATGGGGCCACCAGATCCGCTCCTACGTCTTTATGCCCTACACGATGGTCAAGGACCACCGCACCAACTACGAGACCGGCAACGTGGACGCTGTCATGGACGGCGACCTCGACGGCTTCATCTTCGCTTACCTCAAGGCCGCAAGCCGTGGTGAGCTGCAGGATACGTAAGGCTTAAGGACTGGATAAAACAGAAGCACCCACCCTTTCCCGTGAAACGGGAGGGTGGGTGCTTTTTTGCTGCCTTACGGGATGCGAAAGGCTCCCCCTTTGGGGGAGCTGTCACCGAAGGTGACTGAGAGGGCAAGGATGCTGACGGAGAGGAACAGGCGCAGCGATAGCATCGCTCTGCCAAAGAGACAGTTTATCGCTGCATGGCGGCTCTCGGGAGACGGGCTTGCCCTCTCCGTCATCGCTTGCGCGATGCCACCTCTCCCAAAGGGAGAGGCTTTCGCTCGCGGTAAAGTTTCGGGTCTTTACTCTAAATCTCCCAAAATCCCCGGCCAGAGCGCTTCCTCCTGCCGCATGGCGACGAAGCAGCAGTCGAGGTACATCTTGTTCACGGCGGCGACGATGGTGCCGCGCAGCAGACGCTTTTCGTCGTCGGCATCCGGGTCGAGGTCGCAGATGGTGCCGCTGGCACCGAAAATGTAGGGCAGGCAGTTCTCCACCTCGTCGCAGAAGTAGTCGTAGGCTTCGGCGGCGGTGCAGTGAGCCCGCTGCATCTGGAACAGGGTGTCGATGTTTTCCAGCGAGAGGACATTTTTAGACAATACGATATAGATGAGAGAAGCCAGCTGTTCGCGGGAATACTTCTTTTTGACGGGGTGGGAGATGACTCCTTTCTTGACGTAGTTGCTCACCATGGAGGGGGTGAGCTCCACCCCGGGGAAGCCCCGGAAGCAGCTGTTGACGAGCTGCACGGTCTGGTCGAGATACAGCCCCACGGAGGGCAGCTCCCGGTAGCGCGGCAGGGAAAACCCGGCGGCACAGGCCGTGACACGGCGTTTCATTTCCTGATTCATGGTGGTAGTATAGCGCATTTTTGAGTCGGGGTCAACCGTTTATGAAAACAATATTAAGAATTTTACAAATCGCTTGACAGGGTTTTGAAAAACTGATATAGTGGACTCACCGAACGTAAAAAAAGCGGCGGACACCCGCCGGAATGGAGATAGATGAGATGAAACGAATCGTTGTGGACTCTTCTGCCAGCCTGTATGCGCTGGACGGCATTGATTTTGCTTCTGTGCCTCTGAAGATCGTGACCGACGAGAGGGAATACCTCGACGACGGCACGCTGGACGCCGTGGAGATGGCGACTGCCCTGCGCACCTATAAGGGCAAGACCAGCACCTCCTGCCCCAACATCGGCGACTGGCTGGAGGCTTATGAGGGCGCAGATGAAATTTATGCCATCACCATCACCGGCACCCTGTCGGGCAGCTGCAACGCCGCCCAGCTGGCCGCAGAGGAGTATCAGGCAGAGCACCCGGGTGCTCAGGTCTTTGTGCTGGACAGCCTGTCTGCCGGCCCGGAATTGGTGCTGCTGGCAGAGCATATCCGTGCGCTCATCAAAGAGGGCAGGGACTTTGACGACGTGTGCGAGGAGATGCTGCGCTACCGTCACCACACCCATCTGCTGTTCTCGCTGGAATCGCTGGCGAATCTGGCCCGGAATGGCCGCATAAAGCCCACTGTGGCCGCTGTGGCGCGGATGCTCAACATCCGGGTCATCGGCAAGGCCAGCGATGTGGGCGAGCTGGACGTCCTCTGCAAGACCCGCGGCGAGCACGGCGCTCTCGAGCGCATCGTGCTGGAGCTCAAAGGCCACGGCTACACGAACGGCAAGGTCATCATTGCCCACTGCGGCAACCCCGCCGCCGCCGAGCGCCTGATGCACATGGTGCGGGCTGTCTTCGAGGGCGCACAGGTGCGGGTGACCGAGTGCGGCGGCCTGTGCAGCTACTACGCCGAGCTGGGCGGCCTCATGGTGGGCTTCGAGGACGCGGACGCCTGATATAAAGCCTCTCCCTTTGGGAGAGGTGGCATTGCGAAGCAATGACGGAGAGGGCAAGCCCGTCTCCCGAGAGCCGCCGCGCAGCGATAAGCTGTCTCTTTGGCAGAGCGATGCTATCGCTGCGCCTGACAGCTCCCCGTCAGCGTCCTTGCCCTCTCAGGCGCTCCGCGCCAAGGCCGGGTTGCGGCTCCCAGCGTCTGCTACGCTGTCGCTTGCATCCTGCTGGCCGCTGCCCCAACAGCGACTCCCTGTTTCCGCCGCTGGCGGCGGTCGTCGCCGTTGCCCCCAAAGGGGGAGCCTTTGCCTGTGCGCTTGAATTATTCCATCCTCTGCGCTATACTATTCCCATAAAAATGCTGCCGAAGGGCAGCGGGGGAGGCGCAGATGTTCTTTCGGCTGCCGGTCGTACGGTTCTTCAATCGTGTCATCAACAGGGCCACGGTCACAGTGGCCCTTGTTTTGCTGCAGATATGCTGGCTGCTCTGGGCTTTCTTCTCCCTCACCGCCGGAAAGGTGTGGGTGAATGCGGGGCTGAACGTCCTCAGCCTCTTCATCACCCTCTACCTCGTGCGGAAGGACGAGAACAGCGACTATAAGATCATCTGGCTCGTCCTTATCGGCATGATGCCGCTGCTGGGCGGTGCGCTCTATCTGGCCTTCGGCAACAAGGCCCCCGCCAAGCGGATGCGCCAGCGGATGCAGGCGGTGGAGCGCCAGCACACCGCCGACCTCGTCCAGCAGCCGGGCCAGACCGACGCCCTCGACCCCGCCAGCAGGGGACTGAGCCGGTATGTTTCGGAGTACGGGCCGTACCCCGCATGGAAAAACTCCACCGCAAAATACTACCCCTGCGGTGAGGCCATGTACCCTGACCTGCTGGCCGACCTCGAAAAGGCAGAGCGGTTCATCTTCCTCGAGTTCTTCATCGTCCGCACCGGCAAGATGTGGAAGGGGGTAGAGGACATCCTCGTCCGCAAGGCGGCGCAGGGGGTGGACGTCCGGCTCATCTACGACGATTTCGGCAGTCTGCTGGGCCTGCCGTCCGATTTCGTGGTAAAGATGGAGCGGGCGCATATCCGCTGCATCCCGTTCAACCCGGTGATGCCGCTGGTGTCGCTGGTCATGAATCACCGCGACCACCGGAAGATCGTGATCGTGGACGGAAATACAGCCTATACGGGCGGCATCAATCTGGCCGACGAGTATATCAATGAAGAAGAGCGGTTCGGCTACTGGAAGGACGCAGCCCTCCGCACCGAGGGCGCGGCGGTCTGGAACTTCACGGTGATGTTCCTCGACCACTGGAACGCCTTCCGCCCCAGCGAGGAGGATTATGCGCCCTTTATGCCTCAGGCTGAGTCCCTGTCTGCCCAGTCGGACGGAGTGATACAGCCCTACGGGGACAGCCCGCTGGACGAAGAGGCTCTGGCCGAGACGGTCTACCTGAATATCATCAATCAGGCCCAGCGGTACGTCTATATCTATACGCCCTACTTCGCGGTGGGCGAGACCATGCTGGAAGCGCTGAAGGCGGCGGCAAAGCGGGGCGTGGACGTCCGGCTGGTGCTGCCGGGCATCCCGGACAAGAAGCTCGTCTTCCGGCTGACCCGCTCCTATTATGTGCCGCTGCTCCGGGCGGGGGTGCGCATCTACGAGTTCACGCCCGGCTTCCTCCACGCCAAGTGCTACGTCAGCGATGACCGCGCCGCCGTGGTGGGCAGCATCAACATGGATTACCGCAGCCTCTTCCTCCACTTTGAGTGCGGGGCGCTGCTGCTCTATAACAGTCAGGTCATTGCGCTGCGGGACGATGTGCTCCGCACCCTGCCAGAGTGCCGGGAAGTGCAGCTGGCCGACTGCCGCACCTCGCTGGCCGGGACGCTGCTGGACAGTGTGCTCCGCCTGCTGAGTCCGCTGATGTGAGGGATACTGTGGTGGAATAAGTGGCAAAGTTCCATAAATTGAATGATATATCGTTCAATATTGATTGTTTGCCAACCTGGCAAAGTTCCCCTGATTGGCAAACTACCTACTTTGCCAGCAAGCCTTAAGTTTGCCAACGTGGCAAAGTTTGATTTGTGACGATAACACGCTGGTATTTTGGAACTTTGCCAGATAACGCGTCGGTCTCAGAGCAAACGTGCATGATTGGCGCTGTGCCGGGCTATACTACTCCCAAAGAGATGAAAGGGAGCGTAACGCTTATGACACAGAGACAAAAAGCTCTTCTGAGCTGTGCCGTGGCGGCGGCACTGCTGCTGTCGGGCTGCCGCAAAGGCAGCAGCGATTCCGGCAGCATGAGCAGTTCGAACGCCATGTCCGGCTCGTCCGGCAGCGCCAGCACCACCCAGACCGGCGGCTGGAAGACCGGCCTCGGCATCCTGACCGAGGCCTCCGACGAGGCCCGCACCGGCACCATCCATACCATCGCCGCCGCTGTCCTGCTGGACGGAGACGGCAAGCTGGCCGACGTGATGCTGGATGAGCTGGAAGTGGAAGTTACCGCCGACGGCAAAGGCGTCGTCACCATGCCCACCGACTACCGCACCAAGCGCCAGAAAGGGGACGACTACCCGCTGGCAGCGGCATCTTCGCTGAAAAAGGGCTGGGCCGAGCAGGCCGATGACTTCGCCGACTACCTCACCGGCATGACGCCGGAGCAGGTATCCATGCTGGAAACGGATAAGGACGGCAAGGCTGTGGACGCCGACCTGCTGTCCGGCTGCACCATCCGGGTGGATAAGTACCGCGACGCCGTGGCGAAAGCCTGCACGAACGCGTCCGCCCTCGGCGCGGCGAAGGGCGACCGGGTGAGCCTCGGCGTGGAGGCGGAGAATGCCTCTTCGGACATCACCGCCACCGACGACAAGGATGTGAACGCAGAAGTTGACCTTACCGTCGTGGCCCTGACGCTGGATGCCGATGGCCGTGTGACCAGCGCCATCGGCGACATGGCAGAGCCTGCGCTGACCATCGCGGCAGACGGCGGCGTCACCGCCCCGGACACCGTCCGCTCCAAGCTTGAGCTGGGCGACAGCTACGGGATGCGGAACGCATCCAGCCTCGGCAAGGAGTGGTACGAGCACAGCGAGGGCTATTGCAGCTACCTCAAGGGCAAGACGGAGAAAGAGGCGGCGGACATCCCCGCCGACGGCTCGGACGCCGACCTCGCGGCCCTCTGCACCATCTCCATCGACGCTTTGCAAAAGGCCGCAGGGGATGCGTTTGAGAATGCGTCGCTGTGACAGAACAGCCCTCTCAGTCTCGCTCCGCTCGCCAGCTCTCCCGGAGGGAGAGCCCTTGGCAGGCCGGTCAACTTCCTACTGGACGCCTGAGGCGTAATATGGCGTAAAATGTAGTGCCCTGCTACAGAGGGCAGCAGCTTCTAGACAAGAGCACCTTGTCAAGCTGCTGTGAATCTCTGTAGCAGGGCACTATTGTTTTCGGATAGAGTAAACTTTGCTTGTCCCGCGTGGGCCTGCCCGGCACGCCAGTGGCTCCCCCTTTGGGGGAGCTGTCACCGAAGGTGACTGAGAGGGCAAGCCCGTCTCCCGAGAGCCGCCGCGCAGCGATAAGCAGGCCCTTTGTCAGAGCGATGCTATCGCCGCGCTTGTACATCTCCGTCAGCGTCCTTGCCCTCTCAGTCTCGCTCCGCTCGCCAGCTCTCCCAGAGGGGGAGCCCTTGGCAGGCCGGTCAACTCTGAGCTGACCGCTGGAAGCTCAATATAACGTAAAAGATAGTGCCCTGCTACAGAGATTCACAGCAGCTTGACAAGGTGCTCTTGTCTAGAAGCTGCTGCCCTCTGTAGCAGGGCACTATTGTTTTCGAATAGAGTAAACTTTGCTCGTCCCGCGTGGGCCTGACCGACACGCCAGTGCCTCTCCCTTTGGGAGAGGTGTCTGCGAAGCAGACGGAGAGGGCAAGGACGCTGGCAAGGAGCTGTCATCGAAGGTGACTGAGAGGCCAAATCTGCGCGAAAGGGCCTGAAATCTGCGTGAATCGCACTTGCGCGGGGGGGGGGTATGGTATAATAAAATCACCGAGACACACCCCACGATTGGAGGTAGCGACGATGAAAACTGCAAAACGACTCCTTGCCTTTGCCCTTGCGGGCGTGATGGCGCTGGCCCTGCTCACCGGATGCTCGGACAGCGGCTCCCAAGCCAAGCAGGTAGAAGAGTATTTCCGGTACAGTAGGGGACAATTTACTGACTATCAGAAGGACAAGACGCTGGACAAAAAGCTCAAGGTCATCGCACGGCAGTTCCAGCCGGACTGGCTGAAGGATGAAAAGGGTGGGCTGACCGAGGAGGCACAGAACATCATTAAAAAAGAATTGGGAGACTATCTGGGGTCAGGCAGTGTTTATCTTTGGTATGGAGAAGTGAAGCCGGAGCAGAGTGCGCTGGCGCAGGCGGAGAGTATGAAGCAATGCGATATGGTAGAGATTGATATTATGAGGCCCGGCACATCACTGAAAGCCATAGCCTTTACAAGGACGGACAAGAAGAGCGACGGCCACCGCTATTACCTTGCACTGGAAACATACGCCACCATCAAGACCCCGCAGGGCTGACAGAGGAGCCCTCTCAGGCGCTGACGCGCCAAGGCCGGGTTGCGGCACCCAGCGTTTGCTTCGCTGTCGCTTGCATCCTGCTGGCCGCTGCCCCAACAGCTCCTCCCTGTTTCCGCCGCTGGCGGCGGTCGTCGCCGTTGCCCCCAAAGGGAGAGCCTTTTATATGGAAAAAGAGGCAGACTCGCATCTGCCTCTTTTTCCATGCACTTATCGCCTTGCTTTCGCCGTCTTTTTCCGCATGATGTCCCACGAGGGCATCTGGCTGCGCAGGGTGTCCCACGCCGTCATCCGGACGCTCGTCCGGGTGCGCAGACCCTCGAAAGCCTCATCGAGGTACTGCATCTCAGCCACAGCATGCATCGCGTGGTCGGAGACGCAGAGACGGCCCAGCGGGGTCTTACAGAGCGCCAGGACCATGGCGTCCATCTTCCGGCGGCCGGGCGTACCGGCACGGTAGCAGTCGGTGTTCTCCTTGTCGTCCACGGGGATGTGGGCGGCTTTCAGCATCTCGCAGGCCTCCCACGCGGCGTCGAGGACCAGGTCACGCTGCTCCTTCGTCGCCTTGGAGAGGTTGCCGCTGCAGGCGTAGCAGAGATAGCAGGCCGGCAGGATGAGGGCGAGGTGGCACTTGAGCCATCCGTCCATGTCGCTGACGAAGGTCAGCTTGTACTTTGCGCCCTCGAAAGCCGTCTTGACCCGGTAGCGGAAGACGCCCGAAAGGGGCGCGGTAGCCCCGCCGATGGTCATGCCCACGCCGACGTGGGCGCTGACGACCTTATCCACATCCCGGTGGCCGCCGCTGCTCTGGAAGCCGAAGGCGATCTTATCCACCGGGCGCTGCATGGCCTGCATGACCTCCACAGCGTGGGGGTCGTTGCCCACGAAGACGAAGTATTCGCTCCTGTTCTGCTTGAGGATGGGCAGCACGTCGGGCAGCTGCCCGGCCTGCATCGTCACGAAAACGAGGTCGTAGCTGTCGTCCGGGGCCAGCGTGTCGATGGTGGCCACCCGATCCACCGTGGTGCGGCACTGCGCCCAGTGGCGGATGACGAGGCCCCTTTGGTCGAGCCTCTCCTTCCACTCGCCCCGCGCCAGCATGGTGACGACGTTCTTTTTGTTCTGCAGCAGACGGTGGGCCAGCTCACAGCCCTGCACGCCTGCACCATAGACCAGTATCCTCATCTCTGCCTGCCTCCTTATATAGGCCCCACCCCGGGGCCGGAAGTCATCAGTGCTTCAAAAACGAGAAGAAGCCCTTCTTCTCATACGGCTTTTCCTCTGCGCCGGTCACGATATAGCCCGTGTCGGCGATGGCAGCCTTCAGGGCCTCGATGTCCAGCGGCTGGGCCGAGACGATGACCGTCTCTCCCTTCGTGTGGGAGGAAGTCACCTTCTCCACCTGCACAGTCTTGCGCACCACCTCGTTGACGTGGCTCTCGCACATGCCGCACATCATGCCGTCTACTTTCAGCGTCGTCTGGACCATTGGTCAGTACCTCCTAAAAATCGTTATCCACTGGGCAGACTGCACAAGCCGCCCGGGTGTTTTTCGTCACTTTGTTAGTTTTGCCTAACTTTTTATAGGAAACAAAAGGCCGTCGGCCCCGCGCACCCTTCCGTGCCCGAGGCAAAAGACCCTGTTTCTCTGTTTCCGTCTTCATCATAGCACACCGGTATGGTAATTGCAAGTGCCGGTTCCTCACAGTACAGGGGTGTGGTATCTTTCTCCTTGAAAAGCCTTTTGTGAAAAGTCGTACTTTTCCCTTGACAATTTACCCGTTTCGTGGTATCCTATCGCAAGCCGGTCAGAAAGGCTCTTCCCGTACTGTCCTTTCCGGCCCGCATCCCGGTGCTGTCCGGCGGCGTCCCGTAACACCGCTTTTGCGATGCACCGTATTTCTTAGCTCCTCAATAAAACCCGTGTGGATTTTTACAGCATAGATGTTTGCTACTTTTCGCCACACAATGGCCCGCTCCAAGCCGCCGTTGTGTGGCTTTTCTTGTGCGGAAATTTCAGGAAAGGAAGCTTTTGCCCCCATGAACGATACTTTTATGAAGACGAAGCCGGTGTTCCCGCTGCTGGTGTCGATGGCTCTGCCCAACGTCATCTCCATGCTGGTGAACTCGCTGTACAACATCGTGGACAGCCTCTTTGTGGCCCAGATCAACGAACAGGCCATGACGGCCCTCTCCCTCGTGTTCCCCATCCAGAACTTCGTGAGCGCCGTCGCCATCGGCTTCGGCATAGGCATCAACGCCCTCGTGGCCCTTTACCGGGGCGCAGGCGATCACGACAGAGCGGACGCCGCCGCCACCCACGGCATGGCCCTCTCGGTGCTCCACGGCATCCTCTGCACGCTGGCAGCTACCGCCATCATGCCCGGCTTCCTGGCCCGGTTCACCACCGACGGCACCATCGTCTCCATGGGCGTGACCTACTCCACCATCGTCTTCCTGTTCGCTACCGTGAACATGGCCAGCCTCGCCTTTGAGAAGATCTTCCAGGCCGTGGGCCGGATGAAGCTCACCATGATCGCCCTCATCTCGGGCTGTGTCTGCAACATCCTGCTGGACCCCGTCCTCATCTTCGGCCTCGGCCCGGTGCCTGCCATGGGCATTGCCGGCGCGGCGCTGGCTACCGGCATCGGACAGGCCGCCACTCTCGTCATCTACCTCGTGGTCTACAGCACCACCGAGTCGCCCGTCCATCTGCGCCGGAAGGCCCTGCGGCCCGACCTCTCTCTCGAAGGCCGTCTCTACGCCATCGGTGTGCCTGCCATCCTGAATCTGGCCCTGCCCTCCCTGCTGGTCACCTTCCTCAACGGCCTGCTGGCGGCCTTCTCCGAAAGCTATGTGGTGGTGCTGGGCATCTACTATAAGCTCCAGACGTTCCTCTATCTGCCCGCCAACGGCATCGTGCAGGGAATGCGCCCCCTCATCGGCTACAACTACGGTGCAAAAGAGCACGCCCGCGTGGCAAAGCTCTACCAGCTCACCCTCGGCATGAGCGCCGTCATCATGGCGGCAGGCACCGTCATCTGTATGGCCGCTTCCGCGCCCCTCATCGGCCTGTTCTCCTCCAACCCCGATACCATCGCCATCGGCCAGACCGCCCTGCGCATCATCTGCCTCGGCTTTGTGGTGTCGGCGGTGTCCACCACCTCTTCCGGCGCGCTGGAAGGTCTGGGCAAGGGTGCGGCCTCGCTGGTCATCTCCCTCTGCCGGTACGTCATCTTCATCATGCCGCTGGCGTGGCTGCTCTGCCGCCAGCTCGGCCCCACCGGCGTCTGGCACGCCTTCTGGGTCACGGAAGTGCTGTCGGCTGTCATCGCCTTTGCGGTGTATCGGAAGAGCGTTGGCCCTCTCAGTCACCTTCGGTGACAGCTCCCCCAGAGGGGGAGCCATTGGCAGGCCGGGTAACTTCCTACTGCCTGCTGAAAGCCCAAAATAACGCAAAAAACAGTGCCCTGCTACAGAGGGCAGCAGCCTTGCCCTCTCAGTCACCTTCGGTGACAGCTCTCCCAAAGGGAGAGCCATTGGCAGACCGGTCAAGCTTCGTCTGGCCGAGCAAAGCTTAATTTATCGTAAACAGGAGTGCCCTGCTACAGAGGGCAGCAGCTTCGGAACAACGGTTCCTTGTCAAGCTGCTGCTAGTCTTGGTAGCAGGGCACTATCTTTTACGCCATATTGAACTTCCGGCGGGCAGCTCAGAGTTGTCCGACATGCCAAAGGCTCCCCCCTTGGGGGAGCTGTCACGCCTACGGCGTGACTGAGAGGGCTACTCTTCCGGCACCAGCGCACAAACCAGCCGCACCATCCAGGGCAAAAACGGCAGCCAGAGCAGGGCGCAGCAGACATTGAAGGCGGTGTGGGCGTTGGCGATCTGCCGGGAAATGACTTCCAGCTCCGGGCCTTTGGGGGAGATAAGCTCCACCAGCCGGACGAACCAGGGCAGCAGCACCGCCGCCAGCAGGCTCCCGCTGAGGTTGAAGCAGCTGTGGGCCAGCGCGGCGCGGGCGGCGTCCTTCCCCTGCCCGATGCAGGCCAGCAGGGCCGTGACCGTCGTGCCGATGTTGTCGCCCAGAAGGACCGGCACCGCCCCGGCAAGGCCCAGCACGCTGTGGATGCCGTCCGGCCCGGCCTGACGGGCCACGTTCTGCAGCAGCGCGATGGTGGCCGAACTGCTCTGCACCACCATGGTCATACAGAGGCCCAGCAGGATGCCCAGAAGCGGCGACTCCTTCACCCGGGTCATCCAGTCGAGAAAGACCGCCTGCCCGGCCAGCGGCTGCAAAGCCCGGCCCAGGATGTCGATGCCCTCGAAGAGCAGCCCGAAGGAGAACACCGCCTCTCCCACGGCCTGCCAGCGGGGCCTGCGGGCCGCGAAGTCGAGGAGGAAGCCCAGAAACAGCACCGGGTATACCAGCGTCTGGACATCGAAGGCGATGAGCTGTGCCGTCATGGTGGTGCCGATGTTGATGCCGTAGATGACGGCCACCGCCCGGGGCAGTTCCAGCAGCCCGGCGCTGACAAAGCCGATGACCATCACCGTCGCCGCAGAGCTGCTTTGGAGCACCGCCGTCACGGCCAGCCCGGTGAGGACGCCCAGCAGCGGCGTGGCCGTCAGCCGGGCCAGCAGCCGCTTCATGGCGTCGCCCGCCGCCCGCTGCAAGGCGCGGCTCATCCTGTCCATCCCGTAGAGGAACATCGCCAGCCCGCCGAACAGCGCAAAGAGCATCTCCATCCCCCGCTCCATCCGCACACCCCCTTGTCCGTCAGTGTATGAGGGGTGGACGGGCGGTATGACGGGAAGGCTTCTTCTCTGTGCGACCTCTCAGTCTCGCTTTCGCTCGACAGCTCCCCTACCGAGGGGAGCCTCTGGCGAAGAGGCGAGGCTTTCCGTCATGCCAAAGCCTCCCCTCGCTAGGGGAGGTGGCAGCGCGTTAGCGCTGACGGAGAGGTTTCTTACGGCAGCCTGTATTTTTTATAAGGGCAAAGCGCTCCGACTCAGATCACAGCTGGCTCTTGTACAGCTCCACGATCTCCTCCACGCTGGTGTCGCGGGGGTTGCCGGGACGGCAGGCGTCCGCATAAGCGGACTCGGCGAGGAACCGGATGTCCTCTTCCTTCAGGATGCCGTTCAGGTTTGCGGGGATGCCCACGTCAGCGCTCAGCTGCTTGACAGCGGCGATGGTGGCATCTGCGGCCTCGGCGTCGTTCATTTCGTCGATGCCCTTCACGCCCATGGCCTTGCCGACGGCACGATAGCGCTCACCGGCGACGGTCTTGTTGTACTCCAGACCGACGGGCAGCAGGATAGCGCAGGCCACGCCGTGGGGGGTGTCATACAGAGCGGACAGGCCGTGTGCCATGGAGTGGACGATGCCCAGACCCACATTGGAGAAGCCCATGCCGGCGATGTACTGGCCCAGAGCCATGCCCTCGCGGCCTTCCGGAGTGTTCTGGACAGCGCCGCGCAGGTTCTCACTGATGAGCTTGATGGCTTCCAGATGGAACATATCGGAGATGGTGCAGTGGCCCTTGGTGATGTAGCCCTCGATGGCGTGGGTCAGAGCATCCATACCGGTGGCGGCAGTCAGGCCCTTGGGCATGGAGGCCATCATATCGGGGTCGACCACAGCGATCTCGGGGATGTCGTTGGTATCGACGCAGACGAACTTGCGCTTCTTCTCGACGTCGGTGATGACGTAGTTGATGGTGACTTCAGCGGCAGTACCGGCGGTGGTGGGGACAGCGATGGTAAAGACGGCGTGCTTCTTGGTGGGAGCGACGCCTTCCAGAGAGCGCACATCGGCGAACTCAGGGTTGTTGATGATGATGCCGATGGCCTTTGCGGTGTCCATGGAAGAGCCGCCGCCGATGGTCACGATGCAGTCAGCCTCTGCGGCCTTGAAAGCGGCCACGCCGTCCTGCACATTGGCGATGGTGGGGTTGGGCTTGATCTCGCTGTAGACGGTGTAGGCGAAGCCTGCAGCGTCCAGCAGGTCGGTGATCTTCTTGGTGACGCCGAACTTGATGAGGTCGGGATCAGAGCAGACGAAAGCCTTCTTGTAGCCGCGGGCGGTCAGCTCGGGAACGATGTTCTCGATAGCGCCGTGGCCATGATAAGAAATAGTATTCAGAACGATACGATCAGCCATTGGTAAAACCTCCTGATTTTGCGCCCCGCCGGGCGGCGGGTACGACTCTCTATGCTTTTACTTTACCACTTTGTTAAAATCCGTTCAATACCCCTTTCTTATGATTTATCTAAACTTTCTATGTGATTATATAAAGATGGTGTACGAATGTTTAATTTTTGAGCAACAGCTTTTAACGAAACGTTATTTAATCCTTTTTCATCTGCTAAGTCTGATGTTGCTTTTATTACTGCTTCTTTAGTGGTTTTCATAGTTATGCACCTCATTCAAAATATCATACAAACACAATTCTAGCTAATTGAATTAGTGTAGTCAATAACACAATTAGAAAATTATGATTATTTATTGACTTTCCTACAAAAACATTTTAAAATACTAATTGAATTAGTTAAATAACTATTTGAAGTAGTATTTTGAGGAGTGATTATATGTGTACAAGATTTGTTTACAATGGTATAGATAAAATTGTTGGTTTTAATTTTGATATTGACCTTTCTGTATGGGATCATACTGTAATTACCGAAGAAAATAGATTTTATATTGGTATTAAAATGCCTGACGGTATGTATCATTCATTTCATGGGATAAATAAAAATGGTAATGTAGGAACACTTCTTTATGTTCATGGTAATGAAAATGCAAGGTATATAGAAAGCGAGGATTGTATTACAATATCTGAATTAACAGAAAAATTCATTAAGGCAGAGATTTCTTTTGATAAAGCCTTGGACATTGTTAAAAAGAAAAAAATTATTTATGCACCAGATGCTACTATGCAAGCTATGCTTTCTGATAAAAAAGGACGAGTTTTAATTATTGAACCCGGAATTGGGTATAGATATGAACAAGAAAATTTTTCACTTATTACAAATTATTCTATTCTAAAACCAGATATAACAAAGCCGTACATTGTTTCTGGGGATACAAGATACGAAGTGGCTAAAGAGTTATTGGCAGGATATGATAAAGATTTTTCAGTAAATGACGCATTTAAAGTATTAAAATCTGTTTCTCAAAAAGACTTGTGGGCAACTAGGGTTTCATTTGTATATTCTACAGAAAAAAATAAAGTTTATTATGTCTTGAACAATGATTTTAGTAATGTATTTGAATTTCAGTTTTAATACTAATGAATTTATAAATTTGCAATTATGATAAGAAAGGTTATTATGATAGGACTAAAAAAGCAAGATATAAAAGCATTGAAAGTAACTGCTGTGGAAAGTTTTAGGAATAATCTTATACGATTATGCACTACCTAACAGCATTTTATCAACAACTAAATATTTTACAATATTAAAAGTTCGTACAGACGGTATATTTTGTACGGACTTTTTTCTTGTTCTTCTTTTTGTATTTTCCAAAGATATAGACGGTATCTCCGTTTATATATTTCAGCGTATGCGGAAAGGAGGTGAGATTATGAACCCATCTTCTTTCGAGCATATCGTTAGAATACAGTTTAATGCTTTGATGATGACTGTTATTAAATGCACAGTAAAAAACAGAAACAGACAGTTTGCAAGATGTTCTAAGCGTGAAGTTTTATTCTGTGAATTATCAGATACGAAAAATGTTGAATGTGTAACTAAGGATAACTATTCTTGTGATTACATTTCGTTTGAAGTCTTGAATTTTACAATTCAAATATCAAATGAGAAACTTGCTGTTGCTTTATATAAGTTATCGAATAAAGAGCGTGATGTAATTCTATTACGCTATTTTCAAAGTATGAGCGACCAAGAAATAGCCGAATTATATCATGTATCACGTTCTGCTATTTATCGCAGAAGAAGTAACGGATTGAAGAAACTAAAAACAGTATTGAAAGAAAGGAATTGAACCAATGAAAAAAGAATATGGCTACCCTACATTAAAAGTAATATGTCAAGCGTCTGCTGGAAATGAAACTGCCATAAGAGAGATTTTGAAGTTTTATGACGCTTATATATGTAAATTATGCTTGCGTCCGTTTTACCACTCTGAAAGTGGTAAAATCATTATGCAGGTTGATGAAGAATTAAAAGGTCAAATCCATACAGAAATGATGAAAGCAATCTTGAAATTTGAAATCAGAGTAAAATAATCATACTACATGAATGAAAAACGGGAGATACACAGATATTTGTGCTATCTCCCATGTTGTTTTTGTGTCATATCAAGGCTCATTCAATCGTGGTAAATTCGTGGTAAAATGAATAGTTTTCTATACTTCAAAATGTTTGAAAGTATAGTGTTTATGCGGATAATCAAAAATCAGATATAAAATTTATACTAAATTTTTATGCTTTTTTGAGTTTTTGCAGAGAAAGCGGACAAAATCAGAAGTTTGTTGACAGCAAAGCGCCCTCCGGCGGGGGCCGAAGGGCGCTTTGGATCATTCTTTACTTTCCTGCGCCCTCGCCCGCGAAGAACTCCTTCGTGAGCTTTGCCACCGTGCCGGACAGCAGGAGCAGGGCCATGAGGTTCGGGATGCTCATCAGGCCGTTGAAGGTATCGGCGATGCTCCACAGCAGGCCCAGATCGACCGTCGCGCCCAGAATGGACACGAAGGAGTAGACCACGAGGAAGGGGCCGACCACCTTGTCGGTGTGGAACAGGAACTCGATACACCGGGAGCCGTAGAGGCCCCAGCCGATGATGGTGGAGAATGCAAAGCTGCAGAGCGCCACCGCCGTAAAGATGGACGACCAGCCGCCGTAGGTGGCCGTGAAGCCGGAGATGGTCAGCTCTGCGCCTGCCGCACTGCCGTAGCCCACCGGCACGCCGCTGCACAGGATGACCATGGCGGTCAGGGTGCAGATGACGATGGTGTCGGCGAAGACCTCGAAGATGCCGAACATCCCCTGCTTGACCGGCTTGCGGGTGTCTGCACAGGCGTGGGCGATGGAGCCGGTGCCGAGGCCGGCCTCATTGGAGAAGATGCCACGGGAGACGCCCTTCTGCATACTGAGGAAGATGCTGCCGATGGCACCGCCGGTGAAGGCCTGCGGGTCAAATGCACCGCCGACGATGGAGGCCAGCACCGCCGGGAAGCGCCGGTAGTTGAGGACCACGACACCCAGCGCCAGCACCACATAGAACAGCGCCATGAACGGCACCAGCTTTTCGGTGACGCTGCCGATGCGCTTGACGCCGCCCAGCAGCACCATGGCCACCATCATAGCCACCACCACGCCCACGACGAGGTTGACCGTGGGCAGGATGCCGTTCAGGCTGCTGCCGTAGGCCAGCAGGGCCGAGTCGATGGCTGTGACGATGGTGTTGACCTGGGTGGCGTTGCCGGTGCCGAAGACCGTCAGCACGCCGAACAGCGAGTACAGCACCGCGAGGAACTGCCACCGGCTGCCGAGGCCGTTTTTAATATAGTACATAGGGCCGCCCACCAGCTCGCCGTTCTTGTTCCGCTCGCGGAAATGCACGGCCAGCGTCACTTCGGAGAATTTGGTACACATGCCCAGCAGAGCCGAGCACCACATCCAGAACACCGCGCCCGGCCCGCCGATGGCAATCGCGCCCGCCACACCGGCGATGTTGCCGGTGCCGACGGTAGCGGCCAGCGCCGTACACACTGCCTGGAACGGAGTCATCGCGCCGTCGGAGGCATCCTTTTTGCGGAAGATGCGGCCAATGGTCGTTTTGATGGCATAGGGGAATTTCCGGAGCTGCAAAAAGCCTGTCCGCACACTGAGCAGCAGGCCCACGCCGATGATGCAGACCATCGCCGGGATGCCCCAGATAAAGCTGTTGACCGCCTGATTGACGGCCGTGATGGTTTCGAGCATACTTTTACGCCTTTCTTTTTCACTTTGACACAACGAAAATTATTTTATCGTATTTTAAGCGGCCTGTCAATTTACTTTGAACGTGAGATCTGCACGTCCCGGCTGAAAGTGTTAAAATCGCTTCCCCTTTATTTTCTCTGCTTCTTTGCCGCTTTTTTGCCCGCCAAAGCCCTACACAAACCGCGCGGGTTGTGCTATGATAAGGGTGAAATTTCGGTTTGGCACTGCCAACCGCAAGGAGATGTCATAGATGTCTGAAACATCTGCTCTGATGGATACGCTGCGGCAGGAAGGGGTCTCCCCCGACCTGCTGCGCGCTGTGGAAGAATACCGTACCGCTCACCCGCTGGCGGAGGCTCTGCGCCCCCGCATCCCCTCCCCTGCCTTCGTCTACTACGGCAGAGAGGTGTGGGAACAGGCGCTGGCTGCCCTGCTCTGCGGCGAAAACCTGCTGCTGGCGGGCGGCAAGGCCACCGGCAAGAACGTGCTGGCCGAAAACCTCGCCGCCGCCTTCGGACGCCCCGCGTGGGACATCTCGTTCCACGTCAATATGGACGCGGCGTCCCTCATCGGCATGGACACCTTTGAGGGCGGACAGGTCAAGTTCCGGCCCGGCCCGGTCTACCGCTGCGCCCAGAGCGGCGGCTTCGGCGTTCTGGACGAGATCAACATGGCGAAAAACGAGGCGCTGGCCGTCCTGCACGCGGTGCTGGATTTCCGCCGCGCCATCGATGTGCCGGGCTACGAGCGCATCCCGCTGGCCGAGGAGACCCGCTTCATCGCCACCATGAACTACGGCTACGCCGGCACCCGTGAGCTGAACGAGGCCCTCACCTCCCGCTTCGTGGTCATCCAGATGCCCACCATCACCGAGGAGAACCTCGAAAAGCTCCTGCGCACCCAGTTCCCCGATTTGAACGGCAAATACGTCAGGCAGTTCGCCCTGCTCTTCCTCGATTTGCAGAAAAAGTGCGACAGCGCAGAGATCTCCACCAAAGCTCTCGACCTGCGCGGTATGCTGGACGCTCTGCGCCTGATGCGCCGGGGCGTCGCTGCCGGGGCTGCGCTGGATATGGGCATCACCAACAAAGCCTTCGACTCCTACGAACAGGGCCTCATCCGGGATGCCATTGCCGCCCGCATCCCGGCCCAGCTCACCGCCGCAAAGCTCTTCGATTATAGCAGTTTGCGTTTTTAATGCACAAGCAACATCCGCAAACTGCATATCGCAA
>OBZR01000605.1_pt1 | contig 19480 bp, 21 predicted proteins | sample 1495541 | NCBI WGS metagenome assembly OBZR01 (sample SAMEA2580240, study PRJEB22360) | human gut metagenome | biome: human gut; feature: human-associated habitat; material: faeces | place: Denmark | collected 2008/2010 | reverse complement strand
GGGTGGGTGACTTGGACTACGAGTCCATAAACTTTTGCTCGAAAGTACGATACACGATTGTCACGGCAGCGGCCCAGCTCCGAAAGGGAGCGGGAGCGAATAGCGGACAACCAGTAACCCGTAAAAATGAGGTGATAGCGATGTAACCGGAGGTGAGTGAGCCATGCGAAAGAGTGCCCCCATTGAAGTGGTGGTACATTACCCCAAAACGAAAGAGGGATGGGACGAACTCGGAAAACGGGTCGCAACCGCCCACGCCAACTATGTGATCGAAAAAATCGACCGTCTGAACTGCCCCACATGGCAGAAGCTCGAATTGCTGCAGGCGGTGATCGATACTACCAAAGGAACCTACAAACCCAAAGAACACCAAAAGCCCGGCTGGCAGCCGAGCCGATAAACAAAGCCCAACGCTCAACATATGCTTTTCTGCTCCGACCAGAGACGGTCAGATTCAGAGGCAGTGTTGAGCGTGGGGCTTTTTGTGTTATATAAGTTTTTGGAATTTTGCTGACAAAATAAAATCATTGATTGTTGGCGGCCAATATGGTATTCTTTTTGTAAGGGAAGGTGAAGTGCATGAATCGTCGCAGCGTGAAAATTATGAGAAGAAAAGCAGGGGGAACAGCAGGAAAGAATGCAGAAAAGTATTCGGTCAATCTCCCGGCAGTGTGGCTTCGTGCGATGGGAATCCAGAAAGATAACCGGGTAGAACTTTCTTTTGACGGTGAAAAAATCACCGTCCAGCCACTTGCATCCACAGACCCGGAACTGTTCCGCAGAAATGCAGAACGGAAAGGACATCAGCTGAAAGAATATCGGTATTATGACGGAGATACGTTGTGTACCGTGATTTCGGCAGATTTTACAGCGGAGCAGATCTGCATCGAAAACAAAGTTGACGAAATACTGGATACTGCGTTTGGTGTGAACGAAACGCCCTCATGGGAAGACTTCCTGGCCTTTCTGGCAGACCGATGCATTCCGAAAACACGAAAGGGCTTGGATTACTATCTGGATGCTGTTGGCGTTCCGGAATATGACCCGGTTCTGCTTGTTGAAAAGACGCAGGGAAGAATGGCGGAGGATCACAAATGGCTGGAAATTATTTGACGCTGCATACCAACGACAGGGTTGTGGTGACGACTTCGCGCGGAAATCAGGAAAAATGGTTTGATGCACTTTTTTTGAATCAGGACAGACATCTGAACAACATTGCGCTGATGAGGACGTATCGAACTGCTCACGGATGGAGATGAAGTCAGTGTGCCGGTCGCCCAAATCCGCCGATGTTGCGGCTGATGCGGTCGAGGCGGTAGACCACGATGGCGGCAAATTCAATCTTCTGCGAGTCCTTCATCATCTTCTTGAACTGCGGGCGCTCCAAATTGCCGCCGGAAAAGCCCTCGTCCTCGTAGACCAGCACGTTTTCCGCCGCTTCCTCGCCAAAGTGCATGGCGATGTACTGGCGGCAAAGCTCGATCTGGTTCTCGATGCTCTCGCCCTTGCCGGTGAATTTGGACTTACGGGAGTAGATGACATATTGCTTCGGCGTATCTTTCGTTTTCATGGCGGCACCTCGCATGATGTTGTATCGTTAGGTTGATATGTATATTATATCGGATTGGAATCTATTTGAAAAGGTACCCAAGGGAAGAATCTGAAAATTTCTGCGGATAGTCAGAGGTCTTCGCGCGCTGATCGTGCCAGTTCAGAGCGCATCGCTCATGTGAATCGAAAATATGATTGATGGAATGAGCGATGCGTGCTATTTAGAACATTATTGTTTTCGTCATCAACTGCATTCGTGCAGTCGCGCCGCACGATTTTTGCGTATTGCTACTTGTCATACGTTAAGTTTATTTTGCGTCACAGCTTGTCATATGACAAGCTGCATCATAAAACCGCCGTCCCGTTTTTTCAGTCGGGACGGCGGTTTTGTCATGCAAGGCTTCTCAGATATTCTTCCACGTTCTGATACTGAATGCCGTCTATCACTTGGCTTTCCCCACGGTAGAGGACGAACTTTCCGGTGATCGGGCCGTAGCGGTGCTCGGTCCGGGCGCATTTTTGCTCGTCGATCAGATGGCGATACTGCTGCGGGACAGCTTCCTCGCTGTGCTTGATCTCAAAAATCCGGCAGGAGCCTGCCTCCGGGTCAAACGCCACCATGTCAAATTCGCCCACAGGGAATTGCAGGACAAATACCTGCTTCTTGGCATTTGCCAGCTTGGTTTCCAGCAGGACGATGTCCTCCAACATCCGCCCTTTGATCTCGGTCAGGATGCGCTGCTGCACGGCGGTACGCTCCGCCAGAGATAGCACGCTGAACGTCTCATCCAGCAGCAGACTGCGGATCAGCGCATCCGCCTGCGCATAGCGGAGACCCGGCTGCGCGATCACCGTGCGTCCGGACTTCGTGCTGACATCCGGCAGGTGCAGCACATCGATCTCCCGCGTTAAGTCCAGATACTCCTTGATCTCCGCCGCGTGAGCATCGTCCAGCGCTACGGTTTGCTCTGCCCTGTTGCGGATCTCCAGCAACTTCCGCAGACTGTCGGTGACAAGCGCAAGGTCGATGCGGTCGAGGATGTCCGTCGGATTCTTCCGATCCCGACGCAGGTTACTGGCGGAAATGCCGAGGTCGTGGGACTTCCAATCCTGCGACAGCACCTCCAGCGTGAAGCGGTGGTTGATGTCCTCCACGACCCGGTTGATGGCGCTGGTCAGCTCGCTCTTCTCATATAAATCCCGCAGATGGCGGAAATGCCCTTCGTACTGATAGCAGCGCAAGGAGTGCTGGATGTTGCGGGCGATGGCGGTATCCACGTATTCGTCGGTGCTTTCCTTGCTGGCAAACGTGGAGGTCTCGTTGTAGTGAACGCCGCCGAGACTCATGGTGCCGCCGTAGCGGATATACTCGTCGATGCCGCGAACGCCGAGGACGGATTCAAACTCTCGGTAAGGGATGAAAGTGGTGTGCAGCAGGATGCAGCGGTCGTAAAGCTGCTCGTCCTCTGTAAAGAGGAAGCCCAGCGAGTCCGTGCCGGAGAGCACGATCTTCATACCGCAGGCCGCAAACACGTCAGAAAACAGCGCTGCGCCCTCGATAAAATCCTCCATCAGCGTCACTTCGTCGAGGAACACATAGCGAAAGCCCTGCGCTTCCAATGCCTTGAGGTCGCGGTTCACGTCTGCCAGCGTGTCTTTTGCGGTGATCTGAATGAACGCTGCCTTGGCAAGTTCCGTGTCGCTCATCTCCGCAAAAATCTGGCGGATCATGGTGGTCTTTCCCGTCCGGCGCAGGCCGTAGAGGATGAATACCTTGTCCTGCGGCTCACCATAGACAAAGTCGTGCAGCTGCCGGAAACACTCGCGCCTGCGATAGCCGCGAACAGACGCCGCAAAGGAGCGCAGCGCTTCGCCGGTGCGGACATTGGTGGTAAACGCGGAAAGGTTCGCAGATTTCGCCTTGGGCAGCTGCTTTTTCAGCGCCTTCAGTTCCTGCTCCAGCTCCTTCCGCCGCTCGATCTGCGCACGGAAATTCTCCAATTCGTCAGCAGGAATATACTTCTCCCGCCGCTTCTTGTTCTCCGTCCAACGGTGGTAGAAATAGTCCTTACCGTTGACGGTTTTCTTCGTAACAGAACCAGCAGGCAAAGCAGAAATCTGCTGTTCCAGCTCCGCCGCCCACGCTTGCATTTCAGATAAGCCCATAACGCACCTCCTGTGAGATACTATTCTATGCGAAATTATACCCTATTATACCCACAAAATCAAGGGTATAATAGGGTATAATTCAATTGCTACATGTCGCAGGCTAAATCATAATAAAACCAGCATTGAGGCCACCATTCGAATGACTATCTTACCTATAACATCTTTATATTATACCTCACAATTCGTATCCTGCGTAATGAACAGAAATAGTCAGCTATCAATCAAGGTAACGTTGACATGTTTAGAATATTTTTAATACATGTACATTGAAAACAAAAGATGTTCGTTTTTATTCAGTAAAACTCATTTCAATTGCCATATTCCGCGAGGGCTCTCTGTAGCCTCAATCATAAAGCCAGTTTTTCTCAGCTCAGTGGCCGCCCAACGGATGTCGTATTGCCATGTATACAGCAGATCACCAGAGCGCCTCAGTTCTTCTTCATAGTGATCCCAGAAGCATTTGCAGACTTTCACAATGGTGGCTTCGCCACCAAGTTCCTGCAGGCAACTCATAAGGAGCTCGGGTAACATGTCTTTGGTCATTTTTAATTCCTCCGCTAATTCATCAGATGGAAATCAATCTCTATGCTTAACTCAAAATTGTCTGAAAATACAAAGCAGCCTTTCTCAGAATCAAACTTTGGATTCAGTTTATGTATCAGCCGATGGTGGTTGGGACAAAGAATGATTATATTTGAAGAATCATTGTTCTGCGAATCCGAAAAATGAGCAATATGATGTGCTTCAGAAATATCTACACTGAATTCATCAAAAGCGTTCTTCCCACATAACTGACAACGGCCACCATAAAGTCGTTTCAATTGCTTGATGATGCTAGTGTTGTAAACACGAACCCGTTGATCTCTTGTTCGCAGTTTGATCGACGCTCTTGTATCTTTGAAATTCAGGATATTTTCCAAATCGTCCTCGTCTAGTGCTTCCAATAGGAAGCCTTGCTGGAATTCTTCGGAAATATCATTGTCCAAACGAGCGTTTTCAAGAAATGCTCTGACAATTTCAGTCAGCTCTTCAAAAGAGAATTGTTTGAGATAGTCAGTTGTCTGAATAATTCGGGGCCTTGGAGGTCTGTTGCATTGTCCTCTGCGAAAGCTGTTGGTCACGACATCATATTCATCCCGAAGACGACGCAGATAGCTCCCTTTTTTTCCGAAGAGCGCAGCCATTTCGCGAAACCCTTTGGTCTGTGTTTCAAAACCGAACTCGTCAAAAGCTCTTCTATCAAATTCTGAAAGGTAGTAGGCAATAATATCCATTACTTTTCTGTATTCCATAGCTACTCCTTTTTCAGCAACCGATACAGTTCCTTTTCTAACTTTTCTAAGGTTTCTTGTCGCTCTTTTGGACGCAATTCACATTCCCAGACGACAATAACATTCCAGCCCATCTCTTCGAGTTGTGATTTTTTCCGCTCATCCCTTGAGATGCTGGTCTCAATCTTTTTCCTCCAAAACTCGGCATTATTTTCCGGCCACACAAAATACTTACATCCTTTATGTCCATGCCAAAAGCAGCCATTCACAAAAATCACAGTTCTGTACTTTGGCAATACCAAATCCGGAGAACCCGGAAGCTTCCTGTCGTTCTTGCGGTAACGAAATCCTTTTGAGAACAGATATTTACGTACAATTTCTTCAGGCTTGGTATTCTTGCCAGTTATTCTTGACATGTTATAACTTCTGGATTCTTTTGACTTTATATCCGCCAAATCAATCCCTTCTGTATAAGAGGATCAAGCAATGATTTCTGTCTGTGATACTCCATTACTGCGAATTTGGTTTTCGATTCTGCGCAACATTTCTTTTTTCCTGTTGTTTTCCAGTTCGCACTTCCATACGACCAAAACCTTCCAACCAGCTTCACGTAAAGTCCTGTGCTTATCATTGTCCTCTGCGGTTATGTCAGAAATACGTTTTTCCCAGAAACTCCGATTCATCTCAGGAAGAACGCTATCCCGGCAATCGTGGGCATGTTGAAGGCAATCATACAAAAAAAGCGCAACTTTATATTTCGGAAAAACCGCATCAGGAGTTTCTGGATATTGGCCGCCCGGTTTTCGGCAGCGGATACCCTTCGAAAACAGATAAGATCTGATTTCCTTTACACATCTTTTCTTTTCTGACCACTCTCCCTTTGATTCAAAGGCTCTCTTGCGATAATCGCCAAGAATCGCATCAATCTGAATAATTTGCAGAAAAATACCCTCCAGCAGCTTAACGGGAATACTGTTTCCAGCCATGCGTATCACTTTATCCCGTGCAAAAATCGCATCCCCCTTATGGAATTCCATATTATTGCTTTTAAGCTGCCGGAAATCACTATCAGTAAAACCCATGAATAACATGCATTCACGTGGGGTCAGATATCTGAAGTTACTCTTTCCTTCCACGCCGCTTTCGAAATAGAGATTTCCAGAGTTCGGATTTCTATCCTGTTTTGTTGTAATTGTGCGTATTACAGCAATGTCACTGTTGTAACGATATCCTGGCAAAACAATCTGTGGATTCTCATCCCAGATTTTTTTCCTGGAAACAGTGTCATTTGGTGTGGACTCTATTGCTTCCTCACGCAACTTGCGATTGGCATAATTCGTCCTGAGCAATTCCTGTACAGTCATCTGCGTAAAGTATTTGGATCCTCTGTAATCGGCTACGACTGATTCCGCTGTTTTTGACCTGAAGTAATCTACAACCAGTTGGTTTTCCTCTTCGTTATTGCCAACCCAAACACTGATCATCAAAAGTCTGGGCCTGTTCTGAGGCAGGCCAAAGTCTGACGCATTCAACTGATAATACTGACTGATATATCCCAGCTTACGGAGATCGCAGATCCATGTGGTAAAATTACTAAGGTGACGTTCCGACAACAATGTGGGGACGTTTTCCATCAGCAGAAATTTGGGGAGCTTTTTCCCGTTCTCTTGCATTTCCGAAAGAATGCGTCCCACTTGCCAGAGCAAGCTGGATCTACTGCCGGAGTCCTTGTCAATTCCTTTGTTATACCCATGAAAAGCACCTACATTAGAAAGATCCTGACACGGGAAAGAATACGTGAGAATGTCAATACTATCCGGAAGATTCTGTCCTTTGATAGCATTGATGTCCACATAATTATTATTTCTTTTGATTGCCAGATAAAGGTGCTGAAGGACCTCCAAGGAGTATGTTCTCAAAGAGCTGAATTCCAGCGGTGCCTTTCCTGTATTACTGAAAGTGTAGTTCTTCAGTATTTCCAGCAACTCCTCCTTATTCATATCCGCAATATACCGAGGCATTTCTGCGTCGTTGTGAATTAGATCATATGCAATGATTGCATGTATGTCCCATTCACTTGATCCAACTAAGTTGATATTATATCCGAGATTTTTCAGGGCTTTGGCCTGACTGCCTATGCCACTGAAAAGTTCGACAACATTGTACATACGAGTTCATCCTTCTGCTTATATTTGACTTTGGCCGGTTACTCCCGACAGATCCACTGTATATGTAAATCTGACGATGCTCGGAGGTAATCTGTCATTTTTGAAAGAAGACTCGGTTACAGACGGAAATGTTTCGTCGACCGGATACAGTTTCCATTCCAGTATTTTATACTTCTGATTTCTGGCAACTCGTCCTTCTTCTAATCCAGCCTTTGTAAGAGCACGCTCCAAAGCAATCGCATCATAGCCGTGCGTCTTCAAGCTATTTGCCACATCATCAATGCTCCGTCCTAAAACGGATTTTTCAAAGCGTAAAAATGCCAAAGAGAGAGATTTCCCTTCTGGAGGTCGCATTTGATAAAGGCTGCTGATCGTCACTTCATATCCGTATCGAGTAACTGTAGATTTAACTTCAATACTTGAGTTATCCATTTCAACATCATTGGTAGCATGGTCAATACCTGCCCAAACGGGATTCTTGCCAGCCAACAATTGTTGTTCCACAACGATCAATTCGCCCAGAATATCATAAGGTGCGCGATCGGAAGAAACGTTCCCTAACATGTCCTTCCAGTTCTTCCACCACTCGGTCGGTTCTTCAATCAGCTTCTTTCTCAGCTGGCCATTTGGACCCGGATCGACAAACTGTTTGCACATCGCAGCAAATTCATTTCTCGAATCCATTGCAAAACACTGTAACATAAGGATATTGTATTCAGTATCACCAATGCAGACTCTCTTGGATGTGCTTATCTTGACTTGCGAAAACGCCTCAGAAAAGGGTACATAGGTATTGATAGGAACTGCCACTGCAACCCAATCATTCTGTTTGAACGTCCATGCAGGAAATTCCTCCGGCAGCTCCGGGATCAGCATTCCTTTCCCAAAAAAGCCTTTATTGAAATTGTTTTTGATGCGTTCGACAATATCCATAGTTCACACCTTTATTCTTGAAAATAGCTGTAAAGTACTTCGACATATCCTTGGTTACCACCCGATGTGAGCTCCGGCTCGATGGCCTGTACACGTGCAGTGTTAAGTACCATCATCTTTCTGAACAACTGATTTTTCCGACGCTCCGCCAGATCTAACGTTCCGTTCTTTTTCATCAGTTCCCTGTAGAGACCAACGCGGTATCCACCACGCCCACATCTGTCAACAAGCTGAAGAATTTCATCTGTGCTGTTATCACGAAGAATCGCTTCTGTGGCCTCTTCTGTTCCTTGCCAGGAGAGATAGATATACCACCATAAAACGCGGAGCCACAGACGCTTCGGCTTTTTCCATATACGATCCGGATGATCCTTTCCATAGCGCTTCTCGACAAGATCAGGGGCCACATAGGAACACAGGTAGCGCCACACACCATCTGTTGCCGCCAAACGAACGTTCATCCCGTATTTCTCATTGAGTGTCGTATATAGCTTGAGTCCAAATTGTAAGTCAAGCTGATACGAATAATTTTTCTGGGATATCTGGTCCTCTGTAATCCCAACTTTGATGAGAGCAGTTGAAAAAAGATCGACAAGGTCCTTGCGAAGTTCGTCATAGTCCTTTGAAAAGCCAAGATTTCCAGTGGCGCAATAGTCTTCGTATTTCTGCCGACTTTCTTCTCTGCCGATTTCGATCCAGTTCATATCTATACCTCTTAACGGCCTTTCTCAAAGAAGTCTTTGATAGATGCCGATGTTTTTGACGGACTGCTTACATCCCACTGCAATCTGGTAATAAAGTAATAGACAGCTTCAGCAATGGAACCGGTTTCGAAACCTGTACCCTCCAGGATGTTTTCCCAGTCTTCACCAGCAGACTCCTTGACTGATTCCACAATCACCATCAGTGCTGAAGAAAGCACCTCAATGAACAGTGGCGATTCAATCATCGAAGACTCAATCTTCAACGCATCATAATTTGGATGAGCTTTGTTGAGACGGATTTCAACATTCTCGCTCTCAAATTTATCCTGCATGGGGTCTGAGGCGTCGTTGTAATAAACATTCCACAAAGCCTTTCCCGGAGCATCGATTACGGCTATCGGGAATACAGATCCATTACCATCGACAAAAAATTCTTCTTGCTCCAGAACGCCCAGAACTGTGCCTGTCTGCTGGGCAAAGTATTTTTCGGATTCCTTGGGCGTTCCTGCATCTTTTAGATAGAGAATAGTCTGCAGTTTCAGACTACCCCTTAACGTGCCGCGTTCAAATACATAGTCCACATCAAAGGATTTTGCAGAATCAGCTTTTGTAATAGTTCCGAAGGGCACTACACCGCGCTCGTCAGACTTACTGGAAATCCAACGCAGTGCTATGCCAATCGTCGCGGTAGACGATGCAATCCCACCCTCTCCGAAAAGGTGGTAAGCCGCAGCCAATCTGCAAGTTTTTCTCACTGTCAGTCCATGTGTTGATGGATACCAAGAGCAACGTGGATCGCTGATCTTTCCATTATGGTTCGAAAAAGTTCCACCAGTACTTTCAAGCTGAAGCGGAAACTCTTCAAAGTTCTCCATGTAGCTGAACGAAGGGCAGTCTGATGCATATCCAATTGTCATGTAATGTTCATTCCCCAATAGGGGATACGGGCTGAATGACTCACTCATGTTATAACTCCTTCAGTTCACATACGGCCTTCAGACTAGAATCCTTGAACTCGAATGAAAGGGTTCCATGCAGAATACACTCCGTTGCCAAAGGCTTCAGTTCTATATAGCTGTAGCTAGCAAACCTTTTAGATCGGATATAATGCACGTCAAGCTCTTCTGTGTGTCCGCTAGGACTGCCCGGAGAAAGGTTCAACGATATATCTCGGAGGACAGGCTTTCCTTTTGCAGAAGTCCCGATCTTATTCACATTGAATTCAACGAATTCCACCGGAAAGGCTTTGCCAAGTTCATCTGCAGACTCCCAGATATCCGCATGATAGCGTTTGAAGTCAGTCAAAACCTGCAGCTGCAGTTGGCAATTATTTCCTTTGAGTACGATTTCAAAATCAAGCTTTACTTTACCGTTGGAATAATACGGACCTCCGGTTACGGCCAATGAACTCTTGCGGCCCCCCCTATGTCCAGGAGCTTTTTCTCCACCCGGAGGAGCGGGTGGTGGTGTTGCAACAGAACCGAAATCCGACGCGGGTAACAACATATTGGCAAGGGCATGGCTCAGGCCAATATTCTGCCGTTCATAGATTTCTTTTACCGGTTCGGAAAACTGTTTCTTGACCTTATTGATAACATTCTTCTGCATGTTGGAAATAATCCGAGGGTTGTTACCCGAAATATTCCGGTCCGACCAGGAGGCATGGTCAGCTTTTTCACCCTGCCGGATGTATTCTTCCAGGGTCATTGGTTTGCCAGTTCTTTGATCTGTGATATTCTTCAATGCATTTACGGAATTCGCTACAAACAGGCCGATAATGTAGTCATCCGGGCCGGATTTGGGCATGCGATGCGTCCATGTGCTATCATAGTCATAACCGACAATCATTCCAGGCCGACGGGTGTACATGATAATGGGGCCATTTCCTCCTTCCATCTGAACCGGCATATTGGTTATCTGTTGATAAGGAGACTTATTGTTCAGGGGCGGCTCCATTTGAAGCTGTTTACGGGATAGTCTAGCATAGACAAACTTTCCTGAAGAGGTTGTATTTAGGACTCCCCTCAGATCAATGCTCTCTTCATAGAGTTGTTCACCCTCTGCAACTCCTTCATCCTTGATCAGTGAGTCATCATCCAGCGTCTTACCCAATGCCTTGATGTAGAACTCCCGGACATACCGGAACAAGGGGAGCATTTCAGATACTTTAATCTTTTGTCCGTTGATGCTTGCAGACAGATACGCGCCATAAGGATAATCAACATTATTAAGTCTTGGGGCGTACCATTTCTGAACTGCGACTCTGAGATAATCCTCAACCCGGTTTACCCAGTAAGGTTTCTCGGCTACAGGCTCATTTTTCGCATATACTTCGCTAAGCAAAGCTTCCTCATCAATATATGGAATGATGATGGTTGTGCCAGTTTCTTTTGCACCATAAGACGGAATACCGAACACATTCAGAATACGTTGAATTTCCTGTTCATTATCCTCAGGAATTGTTGTTTTCTGGAACGGGTTTTCTTTTTTGCCCCACCACGCGATTCCTCGTTTGACTCCACCGGAATGCGGAATCAATGCGTCTTTCTGCGTTTCATTTTCAACCAGACATGCTGCAAGGCGAGACTGATATTTACCCTTCTCGCAAATACGGCTGTAATATATCACCAGACCGATGCCAAGACGGAAATAGATGGTCTTGCCAAGGCCCCATGAACCGCCAGCTCCTTCATTTGACTGCGGTTTACAGATTTCATAAACCAGTTTGAGAAGGTTGCCAAAAAAGTTGTTTTTGACGTCCTCATATCTGACTGGGCCTGTCAATCCGGATGTGCCCGAATCCCTGACAGCAATAAACTTGGGTTCGGTCTTGATATACCGCCTGTTCAGTCCATCCTCAATTTTTTCGAAATGCTTGTTTAGATCCTTTGCTCTGAACTCCCCCATCCGTATATCAACACTGACGTTGGTACTGGTATTGGACGCGGCATCCAGTGAATTCTGAACAGATTCACGCACAAGAAGGTCCAATAGAGGAATATCTTGATTTTGAATCAACCGCAGCAGTGAACTTCCGCTCTCTGTCATGCGCCCATGTTCTGCAATTTCAATTCTCATTCGTTTTCCTCAACTTCGTCTTCCTTGTCCTTTTCTGGCAATTGGATAGTCAGCTTTTTACAGAAGTCTTTATTGACCTGATCACCAGGCACACAAATCTGGAGGCCCATGATGTCGCAGCCGAAATTCAAATCCTGCCGATCCTCGCTGCTTACCCGCTTCTTGGAATCTTTATCAATGCGGTAAATAATCAGCAGCGGAATTTTATCTTTGCCTGCAGCTTTTCGTATCGTATCGACATGGTCCTGCAAGGTTATTGGCTCCTTCACATAGTGCGGATCAATATCCGCAATGTGATCCCGCAGTGCACGAAGTGCTCCGATATCAATTACCATATCCATATCGTCTTTAGGCTTGCGGCGGCTGCGGTTTACTTTTCCGAGCTGGTATCCAGCGGCAATCCAATGATGGGAATCCTCTGCTTGATTGATCATCTTTACTGTATCATTACCCGCCAGAATAACTGTCCAGTTTGCCAGGGAGTTTTCGGATGCAATCTGCTTGATCCAATCACAGAATACACCGATTTCATTGAACACTCTGGAACGATTTGAAAAGCTGAATTTATTGATAAGCAACTCAGACATAATCTTATCTAGCTTGACGTCTGTCCAGAAAAGGCCGGTCTTGTTCTCAGAAACCTCGGGACTTCCCAGCCCTTGGATAAATGCCTCCGTAATCCCGATATTCTTCTGCTGTATAGCGATGTCATTGTCAAAGATGAACGTCTGCGGTTTTGCCCCGGAAAAGTCCATTTCTGCAGCTTTGGCATTTCGCATATGGTTTTTGGACGTAAGCCTAAGCCAAGAAACTTTGGGAGAACTCAGAATTCTCGGCCCATACTCCAAAGGCGTCACATCAGAAATCATATATTTTTTCAGATCTGCACGCAGATCCACTTCAAGTTCGGATAGGAATCTGAACTTGTCACAAGTATCCGAAGTCATCCAGATTCTCGGCATAAGTTCATAATTGCGCCGGTATCCAAACCATCGTCCCATCTGCATCAGTGTGTCGGCCTGGCAGGATGCACGCAAGAAGAATGTACTGACCAGTCCTTCGATTGTAAGTCCCCGGGACAATGTGCTGCCACCAACAATGATAAATGCAGGTGCTGGACTTGGATACGGCTGCATATCAGGATCCGGGTATGCAAGGCGGACATATTCGTTTTCACTCGTCGTTCCGTTCTTTGAACAGTTATCAATTACCAGATGAAAGCTTCTGCAATACTCAAGATCTCCGCTTTCAGACATCCTGATATGCTTCATATTTTCAGCGCTCAGTTCCTGGATTTCAGAGACTATTTCCTCGAAGGGTAAATAGTCACGAACTTGGTCGTCAGGTACACCATATTCACTGAATTGTTCGTGCCACATCACCTTGGTGATTCGGGTCGTTTCATATTTGTAAACGGCTTCGCAGCGAGCGAGAAAATCTCCGTTTTTTATAGCAGCCTTTGTCCAACGGGCAATAGCCCGCGCAATCGCATCATGATTTGCCTGCTTCTGACTTGTATGTACCAGAAATAGTCTTGGTTTTTTATACCCCAATTTCCGCATGTTAGCCACAGCACAGGCAAACCAACAGATAGCATCTTTTAGGCCTTCAGGGAGGTCAGCCATTTCGCCATCATACAGTTTGGCGATACGATCCAGATCCTCATCAGTAATAGTCCTCTTGATGTCAAGGCCATCGGGCTTTGCAGGATCATTAAAGCCAAAGATTTGATTTGGCCCAATGTATTCATTGGAGGTTTTTAACGTCCAGATAAAATTGCGCGGATACAGTGACTCCTCTGTACTTTCGTTCAAGAAGTTGGCATATGGAGTCGCTGTGTACATGACATAGTTCATTGCACGGACATGTCCGTTTGTCTGCGCGTCTTTATAGTGGGTATCTTCAACAAGATGTACAATGAGCTTATTGATACCCTTGCGCTCTTTCTGTGCTTGCTTATACTCAACTGCAGTATTACTGATACTTGCCTGATCTGCCTCATCATCGATAATCAAGATCTTCATGAGATCGTGCGAAGCCTTATCGGCATGGATCCAATCAATCAGCTTTTTCAGCCGACTGGCATTTTTCAGACAGACTGTAAAGTACCTGCTTTGAGCATTCGGCTCAAAATGGAAGTCCTGTGCCCGCTCACCATACTGAGATTTTTTTGACGGATGCTCTATACCTCGCCAGATAAGATTACCCTCTTGGTTAAGGTCTTTCTGCATACGTTTCAGCGTCTGCAGTCGTAAACTTTCAATGGTACCGGACAGAACAATAAACATATTCCAGCCATGGTCTGCAGCCATTGCCATCAGCGCTTCCATATTTGCGGTTTTGCCAGACTGAACATGACCTATGACGAGACCTTTGATAGGTCCAATTTCACGCGTGTCACTGCTCAAACGACGCAAAATGCCGATTGTCGCATCTTCAAGATCCTGAACAGAATTAGGATTCCAGCCCAGACTTTTTTTGTAAAGCTGCCAGCATGACCTTTCATTTTCAGGAACCCTTAATCCGTTATCCTGATTGACGTCAAATAACGCTCCATCATTTCCTCTGAAAATCAGATTCTTCTGTTTATCTTCATATTCTTCGAGTTCGGAAACCAGTTCTACCCATTCTCGTTCAGGCAAAACAGGCCAGTCGTCCTCCACAACTCGCGAAGAAAGAAATGCGCAAAGCTCTTCTTCACTATGTTTGCAGGCAAGACGCAGTTCCTGCCATGATGCACCGCGCTCCCGCTTTTTCTGTATCCACTTTCTGCAATCGTCGAAACGAGGATTGTCGTATTTGGACATACTATGATCACCTCTTAAACTCCTGAAATAAATATTGGATAATGGGGGAGCAAACGGTTTTGGAAGGCTGCCTTAAACATGCTCCATGATATTTAAGGCAGAATGTGTGCTCCTATTTTAATGCTGGCGTTTTATTTGCCATCATCGACAATGAATTCTTTCTGTGGGCAGAACAGATTCGTAGGGACTCTGTAAATTTCATCCACTCCGCATTGGAGAGACTTTTCAATATTTTCCTTAAAAGCAGCAGCTTCGTTAGCATCGATATTGAACTTGAATCGATACTGCTGAGTTTTTGTATCGTTATATGTAATGGTAAGCACGATTACATATTCATCAGCCCGCCAGTAAAAACTTTGCAGCAATTCATCCCGAAGATTCTGATAGTTATTTGAGCCAGCAAGTGTGTTTTTTGCTTCCTCAATTGTAAAATTCGGTTGCATGATATTACGTATTTCAGCAGCTATCTCACTATAGATTTCGGTCAGGCGGCTATTCTCCTGCGTGTTTGTCGACGCAAACTCTACAAATACAGGATAAAGGCTCCCGGATTCCACCTTAAAAGGCCTGGCTATTTCGCTGGTAGTTACCGGGTTACCTCCGACAGACTGAAACACCGGGACCACAAAAGATGACCAATCCAACGGTAACTCAGCTTTATCTTTTTTCCGAATAACCTTGACCGCTATATCTTTAACTATTGCAGCTTTATTTTCAGATTCAATAACACCACCCAAATAAACATAAGCACCGCTTCGATTGTAATAAAGCTTTATTTTCGCGGTGGGAATAAAATTGACATGAATTTTTCTGAAAAATCGATCCCAAAGCTTAATAATCCATGGTTGTAGTAATGCCAATATTGCAATAGCTGTTGCGATCATTTCGTAAGTGGTCATAATGTGTATTGTCTCTTGCGGCATATGCCAACCTCCCTCAACTCAATCCGCTGACTTGTTTTTGATATACTTTCCGTTCTTTATTCTCGCGTCTGTTGGTTTAGCAGCATCATCAGGAATGGCCCAGAATGCACCTATCCGCATTGCGCCCGGTATACGTCCCTCTCCACACAAAATCTGTATACGTCGGGTTGAGATACCCCATTTTTCAGCAGTTTGCGAAACGGACAGATAATTCATAGGCAGCACCTCTGTTATAGCTTTACCCTCATTTTTTATAAAAACCCAGTATCAATTATAATCGAAAGCGCGAATAAAGGCAAGAACTTTTCTGCAAAGTTCGACATATCTTTCCAGTCAGGAATAAGGGCTTGGGATACTCCCAAAATCGCCGTGTGTCCGGACACCGGCTGTGCTTGCTAATCCTCCAAATCTCAGTTTTCTCCGTCCCAATGCCGCTCTTTCTCTTTGTCAAAAACTGTGCTATACTGTAAGAAAATCAGCGGAAGGAGGGCTTTCTTATGGCACTCAAACGGGTATTTTCCGGGTTTTACACGCGGTACGACGGAAAGCCCATCTTCGTTGTCCGAGTGCTCAAGGACATCGACACCGGCGAGTCCATCGTGGTCTGCAAGGACGCCAGCTTTTCCAAAGAAGACAACGAGCATTACTACCTCATCCGGTACACCTCCTTCTGCGAGCAGGTCGAAGTCGATGGTGTGCTGCGGGATAAATACGTCCGCCAGACACGGCGAGAAATCGACGAAGGTACTGTCCGCGAAGTGTATGAGGACGGCTTTCCGGAGCCCAAGAGCAAGCCCTTCACTTACGTTGATGACGAGTACGCGGAGCGCGCCATCCATTGCAGCAGAACCTACTATGAATACGCCAAGGACATCTGTGAAAACTCCCGGATGGATCTGCGGCGATGCAAACTCATCCGGGAGCAGAAGCAGTACATCGGCGTATCCAACCGCGAGGCATATCAGGCCATGTATGAGGATCTCGCGTTTGCCCAGCAGTCGCTCAAAACGGTGCTCAACGACTACGCCGATCTCTTCCGGAAACGCTTTTCCGAGGGGCTGTCCATCCGCAAGGCAGCAGATGCCATGCAGCAGAACCGCGGCGTGATTGAGCGGCGGCAGGCCGCACTCTATCGGGCATTCGCCCAGCTTTTGCAGCAGCGGGATGAGGCGGACGGCGTCTGTCGGCTGATGCAGAAAACTGAATACGATCAAAGGGATATAGAGGATTTGCTCGAATAATTGATGCAACACCAAAGCGCTTGTCGTAGTGGCAGGCGCTTCTTTTTTGTCCTTGTTATGACAAAACCGTGACACTCCGCATCATTTTGTCCGTTGAAAAGTAGAAAGGGCAATTTGAAGCAATGCACAGAGATTGTTTCGCCGTCTCCGAAACTTTTTCGAGAAATCTGGGACAAAACCGGTCTCTGATTCACTTAGCTAAGTAGAGGGAGGATCAGGGGCAAGAAAAGTTTTTTGAAAAAGGGTGCCAAGTTTTTGAGGAAAAATGTCCGTTGTAAAGTAGAGAGGAAAACGTCTGTGAGACAAAATCGTGACACTCCGATTCATTCTGTCCGTTGAATGGTGAAAGGACATTTTGGAGCAAAAGCGCAGACCTCGCTCCTTCGACCTAAAAAATTTTTCGGACAAAACCGGAAAATGTGTCCGTTGATTATATAGAGAGCCTTCTGCTCAACCAAAGATTTTTTCGCGCCATCTGACAAACGGCCAAAAATTGTCCGTGGGATGGTGAAAGGAAAATCCAATCCATCCAAGCCGCCCTTCAAACATAGTTTTCAAAATTGAAAGGAGAAAACGCTATGACCACTTACTACAACCACCCCCACATGACCGCTGTACCCACCCACCTCCTGCTGGATACGAACCTCTCCGCAGAAGCCAAGCTCACCGGCGCGCTCTTGTACACCTTCGAAGACGGCGGTCTGAGTGCGCAGGAACTTATAAATGTTCTAAGCCTCCCGCCCGAAAAAGTCGCTCCGGTTTTCGCTGAACTCACCGGCAACGGCTATCTGGAAATTCTGGAAGAAAACGGTGCCTTCGGGCTGCACCTGAAGGGGTGATTCTCATGCCGGACCGCACGCGCCCCATCCGCAAGGAAATCTGCCTCAACGAGCAGGAGCTGAATCTCATCCAGCACAAAATGCGCCAGTTGGGGACGCACAACTTCGGCGCATACGCCCGCAAGATGCTGATTAACGGGTACATCATCAAGGTCGATTACACCGAGTAGAAAAAGTTAGCTGCCGCTGTCAGCAGGATTGCCACAAACATCAACCATGTCTGCCGCCGCATCAACGGCACAGGGCACTGCTATGAGGATGACGTTGCCGAGCTGAAAGCACGGCAAGCCGAAATCTGGAAGCTGCTAAAAGCACGGCAGAAGGACGAGCTTTGACCACAACGGGATTTTCCATGTGTGAGTTTTCCGTCACCGGTTTTCCGGACGGTGGACAAGCTGACGCTCCGGAGCGTTCCGCAACCGGATTTCAGGACGACGGTTTTCGTGCCCTCCATCGGGGCTGAAATTCATCCTCTAATTAATAAGAAATAAATCAAGATGCAAAAAAACCATCCATCAATCAATCAACACAAAAATGGATGGATTGATGGATGGGACAGGAGGTCAGATGAAAACTTTTTGCAAGCTCACGACGCAGAGCCCAGCAACGTCCTATGTGCCGCTCCCGAGGTTCCTTCTCCAAGATGAAGCCCTGCGGGGCATCAGCAACGACGCGAAGGTACTCTATGCGCTGCTGCTGGACAGAGCAAGCATTTCCCGGCAGAACGGCTACGTCGAGCCGGACGGCACGATTCGGCTGTACTTTACCTCGGAACAGGCGCAAACCAAACTCCACCGCAGCCGTCAGAGCGCCACGCGAATCTTCCGGGAGTTGGAGTACAGCGGCTTGATTATCCGAAAAAAGCAGGGATTGGGCAAGCCCGCACTTATTACGCTGAACTATCCAGCTGACGCAAAGCTCATCGCAAAGGAGGGTGAAGATGTACAAGCTTGACCTCATCGAGCGGCTGCCGGATGGCACGCTCTTCCGCCTGACGCCGGGGGTTCCGAGGTGCGTGCGCGGACTTACGAAGCGCTGCTGCAACTTCTTGGATGGCGACTGCCTGCTGCTGGACGGCGTCTGTCCGCAACACATCTCCCGAAGTCTGCTTTGCCGGTGGTTTCGCCGCGCCGTGCTGCCCCAGCGGCCAAAGCTGGAACAGGCCATTCTCAGCCCCAAGAAGCTGCGCCGCTGCAAAGTCTGCGGCACGGGCATCCTCGCCCGCTCCGGCAGGGCAAAATACTGTCCCGCCTGCGCCAAGGAGGTTCACCGCCAGCAGAAGGCGAAATCCGCCCGCAAACGGCGGTCCGGGGTAGACAATTTGGGGGCGAAAAGCCCTTGAATTACAAGCATTCCCGCACCGCCAAAGCCACGCGGCAATACGATTTCCCTCGCAGCCGCGAAATCGAGTTCTATTTGTCTACATAGCCGCCGGAACACACGCATAGATTGAAGCAGAAAACGTCTGGAAAGGAGGGCAGCCATGGAAGTATTTCTGATCTTCCCGAAATCAAAGCAGGCGCAGCAGGAGCTTGGGCAGGAGCTGGCGAAGTTCCAGTCCGAGCGGGCGCTGAAATCCATCCAGAAGCTGCCCTGCTCCACGGAGCAGAAGCTGGAACTGGTAGACGCCGCCGTGAAGCATCTGAAAGCGCAGCAATAATACATAGCAAACGAGCAGGCCAGCCTCAACAGCCGGTCTGCCCGTTTTGCATATGGATCGTTATTGTTTTTCTTCTTTCAGAAGTCTCTTGAACAGCGTGGGATAGTTGCTTGCGCCGTGGGCGATATGGTAGACA
>OBZR01000599.1_pt1 | contig 19548 bp, 30 predicted proteins | sample 1495541 | NCBI WGS metagenome assembly OBZR01 (sample SAMEA2580240, study PRJEB22360) | human gut metagenome | biome: human gut; feature: human-associated habitat; material: faeces | place: Denmark | collected 2008/2010 | reverse complement strand
AAAATAGGGAGAATAGGAGTAAATCCAACATAGTTATATATTCCTATTCTCATATAATAGTCAATTTCAATGAAGGAGATAGTAAATGGATAAAATAAGAGAAATAATTCCAGTAGAAGAAAGGTGCGATTTTTGTAAAAAGAGAAGAGCAATAAAATTATGTGACTTTCCTGTTTATTATGGTAAGAGGATGTGTTTTAGAGGTATGACGGAAGAAGATAGAAAGAATTGGAGCAATCATGGTACTTGCGATAACAAGATATGCGAAGTTTGTGCAACAAACATTGATACAGAAATAGATTTTTGTCCTAAATGTATAGAGCAGTTAAAGAAGGTGATTAAGTGACCAATAGCAAACAAAAAGGAGCTAGGGGAGAAAGAGAATTATCTTCTAAGCTAAAAGAATATGGATATAAAACAAGACGAGGTCAACAATATTGTGGTGCTAATGGTGATGCAGATGTAGTTGGATTACCTGGAATACACATTGAATGTAAGAGAGTAGAAAGACTTAATATATATGATGCTATAAGCCAAGCTAAAGCAGATAAGAAAGAAAATGAACTAGGAGCAGTATTTCATAGGAAAGATAGGTCAGAATGGCTTGTAACAATGACATTAGATGAATGGATGAAATTATATAAGGGGGAGTTACCTAATGAAGATTAAACTCGGAGATTATTTAATAGAATCTGATGAAAGACAATATATAGTAAAAGTTAAGAAAATAGTAGAAGAAAGTAGATTAACTAAAAAAGAAAATATAGGGAATGAATACTGGCAACCAATAGCATATTGTACAACATTTGATTCTGCTTTGAAATTCGTGCCACAACAAGCTTTAAGAAGTAATGACGATATATTGGTCATCGAAGAAAAATTAACTCAAATACACGAGCATTCAAAAGAGTATAAGAAAATTGAAGAAGAAATTAAGAAAGTTTATGAGAAAAAGTTAGAAGCAGCAATAAGAGATTTTAAAAGAAAGCAAAAAACAGAAGGAGAAACTAAGAATGAATAAATGGGTAGGTATAGGGCGACTTACAAGAGATCCAGAACTTAATTTTCAAGCAAATTCAGGGATGGCAATTTGTAGATTTAGATTAGCAGTAACAAGACCTTTTAAGAAAGATGAAACAGATTTTATAAACTGTATAGCATTTAATAAGAGAGCTGAAGCAATAGCACAATATTTAACTAAAGGTAGACAACTAGCAGTAACAGGAAGTATAAGAACAGGCTCATATGATGCTAAAGATGGAACTAAGAGATATACAACTGATATAGTAGTAGATTCATTTGAATTTATAGGACAAGGTAACAACAATAATCAAGGGAATACAAGTCAAAATAACTTTGATGGAATGAATTTTGAAGATGAAATGATGCCGGAGGATATGGGAGATTGTCCTTTCTAACTAGGGGATATTCTCCATAATCAAAGATATCAATAATAGGAAAACAATTTAATGAAGTAATACTAGTTAATGAGTATGGCCATACCTTCAGACGTGGAGGTTTAAAATGAAAATAAAAACAGAATTATACAATGATAACTTTCAAAATTATAAAAGGTATAACATTCCTAAAGCTCAATTAGTTATAGCAGATATACCTTATAACATTGGTAAAAATGCCTATGGAAGTAATCCAGAATGGTATATAGGTGGAGATAGGAAGAATGGAGAAAGTAAGAAAGCAGGTAAAACATTCTTTAATACAGATGAAAACTTCAATATAGCTGAATACTTTCACTTCTGCAATAGGTTACTTAAAAAGGAGCCTAAGGAAAGAGGGCAGGCACCTTGTATGATAGTGTTTTGTGCCTTTGAGCAAATAGAAATAGTCAAAGCTTATGCAGCAAAACATGGATTTAAACATAATATACCATTGATATTTTGTAAGAACTATTCAGCGCAGGTATTAAAGGCAAATATGAGAATATGCGGAGCTACCGAATATGCTTTAGTGCTATATAGAGACAAGTTACCTAAATTTAACAATAATGGGAAGATGATTTTTAACTGGTTTGAATGGAAAAGAGATAGCAAAAAGGAATATCCTAAAATTCATCCAACTCAAAAACCTGTAAATGTATTAAAGAGATTAATAGAGATATTTACAGATGAGGGAGACGTAGTAATAGATCCATGCGCAGGTAGTGCAACAACCCTAAGAGCTTGTAAAGAACTTAATAGACATAGTTATGGCTTTGAAATATCTAAGAATTTTTATAATGAGGCTAACGAGAAGATGCTAGGTTCACATATGGAAGAAAAGTTAATAGGGGTAGAAAAGGCAGAACTTGAAGGGCAATGTTATATGTTCCAGGAGGGAGTATGAATAGGCAAGAAAGAAGAAAAAGAGATAGAGAAATAGACAAGGATAAAGAATTTGTTAAGAAGCTATCAGTTAGTGAAACTAAGAGAATGAATGAAATTATAGATAAGATAACAAAAGATAAGGCAGAGCAAGCTATAAATTTAATATATGGAAGTTTTATATCTGTCTTAGTGACTAAAGGTTCTACATTTAAAGAAATAAGAGAAGTACAGAATTTGATGGAAGAATTTATGTTAGATGAAAAAGATAAAAGAAAAATATTAGAAAAGGAGAATGTTGATATGACTAAGTTGCAAATGGAAGTTAGAGAATTTATGAAGGGATTAATAGCACAAGGAAAGAAGAGAAAGGAAGTTATAGAGGAAACAGTATATAAATTTCCTAAAGCTACTAAGAATATGATTAATAGGACATTCGGAGAAATAGATGATGAAAAAGTGTTAGATGATGAAAAAGTGTTAGATGATGCAGCTGCTTATATCTTAGAAGATAACAAGAACATCAAAAAGGCTATAGAAAAAGAAGATGCAAAGAAGATAGCAGCAGAAGTAGCAAGACAAATAGATAAGGAAATAGAGAAAGAATCAGATGATTTAGAAGTATTAGAGGAAGTTGTCATAAAAGAAGTTAAGTTAAAAGGAAAGAACGGTGTGTATGAAGCAAAAACAGGACTAGGAGTAGCACTTGAAAGTGAAGGATATAAACTAGCTTTCAGCAATATAGAAGAGCTAGAAAGCTTCTGTAATGAATTTAAAAAGGTATTTGAAAGGATATAAGGCTATGAATAAGGTTGGAAATAGATACTCTTCATCAGTTGCTAGAGAATATATAAAAGAAAATATAGGGAAAAAGAACATAGATGAAATAGTAACGCATTTAAGAGAAACAACAACTCTTAAAGTGCCATCTATAGAAAGGCTTTATAGAGATATTAAAAGTGAAAGAGATAGAGAAATTAGAGAAGAGATAAGAGCTAAAGCAATGGAAGAGAGAAGCAAAGTTAAATACAAAGGTAGAAAGAGAGAGTTTTTCTATATAGATGATAGCAAATTATGGAGGGCCATTAATGGATAAATTAAAAGTAATGGAAAAAGCAATAGACACATTTGGAGAAGGCATGCAGAAGATAGTTGCGATGGAAGAACTAGCAGAGTTACAACAAGCTTTGTCAAAGGATTTAAGGGGTAAGGATCATAACGTTGAAGAAGAAATTGCAGATGTATATATTATGTTAATGCAATTGGAACTTATGTATGATAAGACAAAAATTGAAGAATGGATAGATAAGAAAATAGATAGATTGGATAAAAGATTGAGAGGGTAGCATATGAAAATAGTGGTTATATGGTTAATAGCAGTACTATTTTATTGGGCATTGATATATGGAGCTACTAGAAATGATAAAGAAGAGTAATTTGTATATATTACGCAGTAAATGGAGGGAAATATTATGAAAAAGGAAATAGAAATTCAACAAGAAAATTTAAATACACTAGTAAAACTTATGAAGGAAAATCCAACATTAGAGGTAATGCCAATGGTAGATAGCGAAGTGGTTGCAAGCGATGATTATAGTTGGTGGCTTGGAAGGTTTGGGGAAGCTGAACTAGACGAGTGTTGGTTTAATGACGAAAGAATATATTTTAGGTCTTGGGATGAAGAAGAATTAATTGAAGATGCCATAGAGGATTTTGGGTATAATCCTAAACTTGATGGTTTGTCAGATGAAGAATTAAATAAAATGGCTGAAGAAAGAGTTAATAAACTAGGATGGGAAAAAGTGATTTTAGTAAAAATTAATATGCCATGATTTATTTCGTAATTCAAATATAGGAAGTTTAAAAGTTATATGATTTGAAATTTTTTAATATTACGAATTAATTAATGGAGGTTAGAAAATGGGTTTAAATATGAATCAGGCATATTTAGAGATGCTTGGATTTAAAAATGTATCACATAGGACTTTTTCAGATGAAGAGTATTTATGTGTTGATAATTACGGTATTTTACGAGATGAAAAAGGATATAACGTTGAAGATTGGTGGGAAGAAGCAAGAGAAAGGGATACCTTTAAAGAAGGTTGGTTCATAGTAAAAGATTAATGCGTCATTCAGAAATAAAACATATTACGAGTGGATCTTATATGGTCCACTCTATATAGTTATAAATTTGATTGAAAATGTGAAAAGCTTAAGAAATATAAATATTACCCTTGCCAACTATTACAATTCTATAGTCTGGTTTTAAAGCAGTTAAATTAAATTTATCAGATTTAGCAGGTAGACGAATTGATTGAAGGGCTATTTGATTTTCATCAAAAACTTGTAAATAAACACTTTCAGTATCAGAAATATTTTGAACTATATATTTATTTTCTGGTGATAAATTAAAGTCAGAAACTTGATAAACTCCTTCATCAAATATATTTACAGCATATGCTGATTGAGTAAATATACAGAAAGATAAAGATAAAGAAATTAAAAGCATAGAAATAAATTTTTTCATTATAACAACCACCTTTCAAGATTAGTTTATCTAGATGGGGATGAAATATACAAAAACGTATGAATTAGGAGGGATTGAATGGATAAAAAGGAGTTTAAAGAAACAGAAGAAAAAGTTAAAAGATATTATCAAAAAGAGAAGAAGATAAAGTCTATAGAAAAGACTATTAAAATATTAGATGAACAAATAAATAAAATAGAAAAAGATTTAAGAGATTGTAACTTTAATATAGATCCAGAAGAAAGTATGTCATCATCCTTTGAAGAAAGAGTACAAACATCTGGAAGTGGAATAAGCTATGCAGAAAGAGAAATAATGAGAGTTACAGAAATGAAGATAAGAAGAGTAACTGAAAAGAAACTTGAAAGGGAAAAGCAAGAGGAATTACTAGATACTATAGAAAGAGATATAAGTGAAATAGAAGATGTAATATTCCAATTAAGTCCAGAACATAAAATGATTTTAGAAATGAAGTATGGTAAGAAATATAATGAATACAAAATAGCACATGAGGTACATTTAAGCCAAAGTCAAGTTAATAAAAAGATAAGACAAGCCATACAAAGCATAAATGAGTGGAATAGGTGGAATAATTTTGGAATAAAACTAGAATAATTTATATATAGGAAGTATGGTTTAATAATATTGTGGAAAGCTTGGACAAAGTTTTTCATTGTGGATTGACCTCCTATAATTATAGCACCTAGTATAAAAGCTAGGTGTAACGTGGAGATATAGTTCAATGGTAGAACAATAGGCTGTTAACCTATATATGTAAGTTCGATTCTTACTATCTCCTCCATAAGCTAACTGTGACTTTTATGCTATCGTAGGTTAAGGTATAAAACGAGTGAAGCAAGAAATAATCTATTGGCAGGCGAGTAAGCCCTCACCTACAGGCATCATAGCCGAATAGATTTGGTTATTAACCATATAACCTCTCATAAATTCTCAATACCCTTTTATAGTAAAGCACTTAGCATAATAAATGTTAGGTGCTTTACTTAATTTACAGAAGAGTATAAAATTGTAAGGGGGGGATGAGAATGTTTGGAACAGTTATAATCGATGCCTATACTAAAGATGAAAAAGAAAAAATAGCTTTTGCATTAAATGATTTATGTTCTCCATGTGATACGTATGGATGGGCATCAGCAGGAGTTTATTGTTTTTGGGATTTTTACACCAAAGAAGTTTTGTATATTGGGTTAGCAGCAGATTTATGCGATAGATTCAAACAGCACAATGGGATAAAAAAAGTTGACAATAACTCTTGTAAGTATGAACAAATAACTCAATATTTTAAAGAAAAAGAAAAGTTGGGATACTCTATATTCGTTCAATCACCTTTATCACAGCCGGTAACCCACAGAAATGAAAAGCAATTTAGAGAAATGTTAGGCACTGAATTTTCGAGAGAAGACTATGTTGGTAAAGAAGGACAAGAACATATAAAGCAAGTAGAAGGAATACTAATAGAAGCATTTAAGAAAGTTAATGGAAATTATCCTAAATGGAATAGAATGGGTGGATCTGTATATGGGCAGAATGCTTCTACGATTGGAAATTATGCAATAATAGAATCATTTAATGATTTTAGCCCAAATCCATTAGTATCAAGATATTCTTTAAGAGAATTATCTTCGAATCCAACATATGAGAGATACGAGAATTATCTACATGCAATAAGAATGTCAATGCTTAATTCAGGATTAAATTTTGGAGAAGCATTAAAATTTTATAATGATCATGATATATTAAATACCTATGAAGATATGATTAGGGATGGATACTTTGAAAAAATACTAAAAGTATAAATAACGAAAAAGAACTCTAGAAAATAGGGTTCTTTTTATTATATAAAGAAAGGATGTGGCATTAATGGCCAAGTTAACACCAAAACAAGAAAGATTTGTAGAAGAGTATTTAATAGACCTTAATGCTACACAAGCAGCTATTAGGGCAGGATATAGTTCTAATACAGCAAAGGATATAGGATGTGAGAACTTAGCAAAACCCAACATTCGTGCATGTATAGATAAAGAAATGGCAGAGAGGTCAAAGCGTACAGGAATAAATCAAGATAGAGTAATAAGAGAGCTAGCAAGATTAGCTTTTGTTAATGCGAATGATGTAATAGATTTAGAAGAAGCTACTTTAAAAAGTGGAGCTACAGAAGATGATACAGCAGCAATAGCATCTGTAAAGGTCAAAACTATTCCTACTAAAGAAGGTGAAGGAGTAGAAAGAGAGATTAAATTAACAGATAAATTAAAAGCTTTAGAATTATTAGGCAAGCATCTAGGAATGTTTAAAGAAAAGATAGATATAGATGCGAATGTAAATGTAAACTCTACAGCTAAGTTAGATTCTATCTTAGAACAATTAGGAGATGAAGAGTAATTTCGGATAATCTCTATTTAACGAAATTGATATAAGCTATTGAAATATAAGGATTCTTAAAATACAAAACTATAAGATTTGGTTTACTTTAACTAAACTTTAAACCATAAAAGTATTATTTCGTATAGAGTAATACGAAATTAAATGAATTGGAGGTGATTCCTAATGTCAGATGAATATAAACTATCTCCTAAGTACAAAGATTTCTTAAAGTATAATGCACCAGTAGAGTTTTTAGAAGGTACAACAGCAGCAGGAAAAACTACAGTAGGAATTACTAAGTTTATGTTAAAGGTTGCTAAGTCTAAAAAGAAAATGCATGTTATAGCAGCTAAAACAACTGGCGTAGCTGAAAAGAATATAATCCAAAAAGAATATGGAATTATAGATGTATTTGGGGATTTGGTTAAATATAATGGAAATGGTGATAAAGATAATAAAATACCTCATATTAGGTACAACACACCTAATGGTGAGAAAATAATATATATACTAGGATATGATAACGTAGATAAATGGAAAATGGCTTTAGGTTCTCAATTTGGATGTGTTCTTATAGATGAAATTAACACAGCAAGTATTGAGTTTGTAAGAGAAATATGTACTAGAAATGATTATCTCATGGCGACACTTAATCCAGATGATCCTAACTTACCAATCTATAGTGAGTTTATAAATTGCAGTAGACCATTAGAAAAATACAGAAAAGATGTACCTAATGAGATATTAGAACAATTAAATAGTGAAGAAAAGAAGAACTGGACATACTGGTTCTTTTCTTTTTATGATAATGCTTCCTTAAGTGAGGAAGATATAGAGAAGAAGAAACTAAGTGCTCCTAAAGGCACTAAGCTTTATAAGAATAAAATACTAGGGCTTAGGGGAAGGGCAACAGGATTAATATTCTCGAATTTTGAAAGAAAGAATAATGTTAAGTCTAAGGAAGATGTTAAGAAACAAATTCAAGATAAGAAATTAAAGTTTGTTCAGTTTACAGCAGGATTAGATACTTCATATTCACAGGAAAGTCCAGATACTATTGCGATGACATTCTTAGGTATTACAGATAAAAAAGAAATAGTAGTATTAGATGAAGAAGTATATAACAATAAAGATTTATCAATACCATTAGCTCCTAGTGATATAGCTCCTAGGTTCTTTTTATTTTTAGAAAAGAATAGAAAGGAATGGGGATTTGCAAGAGATGTATTTGTAGATAGTGCAGACCAAGCAACAATAATGGAGCTTAAGAAATTTAAGAGAACTAATACTTGTTTATATAATTTCATTAATTCATATAAGAAAGTAACCATTATAGATAGAATACATTTCATGTTAGGTTGGATTAATACAAATGGAAAGATATTTTATTATGTACTGGACCATTGTATTAACCATATAAGAGAATTAGAAAGCTATTCATGGAAAGAAGACAAGTATGAACCAGAAGATAGTAATGACCATACAATTAACTCTAGTCAGTATGCGTGGATACCTTTTAGAAAGATGATAGGAGATTACAAGGAGGAATAGAAGTGGGGTGGTTTAAAAATATGATGACAAAAGCAGTATCAAAATTATTGAATGTTCAACCTGCTATGCAAAATCAAATAACTATACAAGAAGCTTATACTCATGAAACTAACTTAATAAAAAATAAGTTATGGTATAGAGGTGAAGCTTATGAACTGGAACAATTCTTTAAGAACATTAGTAGTGATCCAGTTAATAAAGCTAGGTTTTGGAGTGCTGTACCAAGTGAAAATCTAAGTATAAGGAAAATACATAGTGGTATGCCTGCTATGATAGCTGATAGACTTAGCGATATAGTAGTAGCTGATATAGATAGTATTGAAGTTACTGGAGAAGATGCTAATAAAACATGGGAAGAAATAAGAAAAGATAATAAGTTTGATGATGATATAGGAGATGTTCTTACAAAAGTATTGGTTTCTGGAGATGGAGCATTTAAATTATCTATAGATACTGAAATATCTAAATACCCTATTATTGAATTTTTTGAAGCTGATAGAGTTGAATATGTAGCAAGGAGAGGAAGATTACAAGAAGTTAAGTTCTTTACTTACTACAATAAAGAGAATAGAAGATATAAGCTTGTTGAGAGTTATGGGAAAGGTTATGTTAATTATAATTTAATAGATGATAGAGATAATGAAGTATCTTTAAGTGTGTTAGAAGAAACTAATGAATTAAAAGATGTAACTTTCAATGGTGATTTTATAATGGCAGTTCCTTTAATGTTCTTTAAATCTCCTAAATGGGATGGACGAGGGAAAAGTATATTTGATAGTAAATCAGATAGCTTTGATGCATTAGACGAAGTTATAAGTCAATGGATAGATGCTATAAGAGACGGAAGAGTACAAAAGTATATTCCAGAGGATTTAATACCTAAGAATCCAGATACAGGGCAATTAATGAAGCCTAATAGCTTTGATAATAAGTTTATTAAAATAGGCTCTAGTCTTGCAGAAGATAGTAAAAATGAAATAGATATGAAGCAAGCTGATATTAAATATGAAGCTTATGTAGAGAGCTATGCTAATGCAGTAGATATGTGTCTACAAGGTATTATTTCTCCTTCTACATTAGGTATTGATTTGAAAAAGACAGATAATGCAGAAGCTCAAAGAGAGAAAGAAAAGACAACATTATATACTAGAAATAAAATAGTAGATATGCTTACAGAAGTTATACCCCACTTAGTAAATATAGTGTTAAAAACTAATGATGTTTTAAATCAGAAAATTCCTGGAGAATATGAAGTATCTATAAAATTTGGTGAATACGCAAGCCCTTCATTTGATACTGTAGTAGAGATAGTAGGAAAAGCTAAGTCTTATGGGATAATGTCTATTGAAAAAGTAGTAGAGGAATTGTATGGGGATACAATGACAGATGATGAAAAGGCAGAAGAAGTACAAAGAATCAAAGAACAAAACGGAATGATTGAAACAGAAGAGCCTAAAGTAGTAGATGATGAAGATTATAATAATCTAGATGATCCAGAGGATGTGGATTTAGATGGCCAAGAAGAATAATCCTAGTAAGCTAGGAGAGATACTTAAGAATATAACTAAGCAATCTATAAAGGATAATTCAGCTAAGGAAAGAACTAAGTCTTATGATGTTAGAAAGATATTTGAGCAAATGGAGCTTGATTTAATTTCTAGTATGCGTAAGGCTTTTTATTTTCATCAAAGAGAGCAAGAAAAAGAAGGTTTTGAATGGGAGCAATGGCAGTTATCTAAATTAAGAGCTATGGAGAAGTATAGAGCAAGAAATAGAAAGATAGTATCTAAATATAATAAACCTATTCAAGAAGCTATAGACAGAGAGTTAAATGGTAATTTTTCAAAAGGAGAAAGTAGAGCAGAAGGACTATTTAATAAGATTAAGCAATTTTTCACTTGGAAGAAAAGAGAATATCAAATAGAACTTCCTAAGGATATAGATACTTCAACTTTAAAAGGATATATGGCTAAGGAATTAAACATTCCAGGAGCGATACCACAAGAAAAGAATTTCTTTGGAGTAAATGATAAAAAATTAGAAGCTTTAATATCTACAGTAAATAATGACTTAAATAAAGCTCAATATTCCGTTTTAAGAAAGATGGATGATGTATATAGACAAACTATATTTAAGACACATATGTACTTACAGAATGGTGCTAAGACACTCAATCAAGCTATTGATATGGCAACAAAGGATTTCTTAGATAAGGGTATTAATTCAGTAGAGTATAAGAATGGTGCTAGAGTTCATATATCTTCATATGCAGAAATGGCACTAAGGACAGCTAATCATAGAGCAATGTTACTTGGAGAAGGTAAAAAGCGGGATGAATATGGAATACATTTAGTAGTTGTTTCAGCTCATGCAAATACTTGTCCTAAATGTGAACCATGGCAAGGAAAGATAGTTATAGATGATATATTTAGCCATCCTAGTACAGAGTATATAGAGAAGTATAAAAGTAAATATAAATTATTAAGTGAAGCAATAGACAAAGGCTTATTACATCCTAACTGTAGGCACGCATTAATAACTTATTTTGAAGGTATAACAACACTTCCAGTAGTTCCAGATGGAAAAGAAGCTATTAGGACATATGAAGCAGAGCAAAAGCAAAGATCATTAGAAAGGCAAATAAGAAAGTGGAAAAGGATTGAAGCAGGTTCAGTTGATGCTAAAAATGTAAATGATGCAGCTAAGAAGGTTAAAGAATTAGAATATCAATTAACTAATCATTTAGATAAAAATAAGCAATTAAGAAGAGCTCCACAAAGAGAAATAGATAAAATACCTATTGATAAAGTTAGTAGTAGTGATAAAATTATAGATAGGAAATGGTTAAAAGCCAACTTCTCAACACAAAAGAAATATGATAGACATATAGAGAAACATTTATCCGAATATGGTGATATAACACCAGAAGATTACTTGAATACAGCTAGAGATTTGTTAGCAGCTCCATTAAGTAATGATATAGAAGGATTTATTAGTGAAGCTAATTTCATTTATAAATATAGACATAGCACAAATGATCTTGCTATAGGTAGAAATGATAAAAATGTAATCTCTACACTATATAAACCGATTAAAGGTTATGAAGAGTTTACAAATGAGAGAGAATTATTTGAAAAGAAAGGGTGATATTTTATGGAAGATGATTTCATTATCAAATGTCCGGTATGCAGTAATGATGTAGAATGGTTTGATATATGTGATAAATGTAATTGGCAAAATGGAGGTCCAGATAGAAGTGATGACTATACTGGCGGTAATAAAATGACATTAAAAGAAGCTAGAGAAGCTTATAAAAATGGTGAAAAGATTATTTAAAAGCACTTACTAAGTAAATGGTAGGTGCTTTTCTTATGCCCAAAACTTGCTTAAGGCTTAAAACTGTGCATGGAATTAACAGCCGACAGGCTATAAATGGAGGTATTTATGTTTTTAAAAAATCTAAGAATGAGTAGACTTATGGAAGCTGATAATGGAGCAGGTAGTGGAGCAGATACCGGTAATGAAGAAACTACTGAAACTAAAACAGATACAAAAGAAACTGCTCAAGAGGAAAAGACTTTCACGCAAGCTGATGTTGATAAGTTAATTCAAGAAAGGGTAGCTAGAGAAAGAAAGAACCAGTTATCTAAAGATGAATTAAAGGCTTATAACGATTGGAAGGAGAGTCAAAAGACAGAAGAACAAAAGAAGAATGAAGCTTTAACCAATGCAGAAAAAGCTAGATTAGCAGCAGAAGAAAAAGCAACAGCACTTGAAGCAAAAGTTGCTTGTTTATCTAAAGGAGTTGTATCAGATTCTGTAGATGATGTAGTTATATTGGCTAAAGCTATGGTTACGGAAGAGGTAACTATTGAACAGGCAATTGAAAAGGTACTAGAGAAGTATCCAAGCTTTAAAGGTGAACAGCAACAAGAAGAAAATAAAGGTTTTAAGATTGGTGCTGGAGCAGAACAATCAAAAAATAATGTAAATGATGCTTTATCAAGAGCATTTGGAAACAAATAAAAATAAGAAATGGAGATGATTTTTAATGGCAGTATACAGTTATGCTGAACAATTTGAAAGAGAATTACAACAAAAATACAAAAGGGAGCTAACATCTTATGATTTAGAGAAATCTAATCCGCAAGTTAAGTTTATTAATGCACAAACTATTAAGTTACCTAGCATTACAGTAAGTGGGTATAAAGACCATAATAGAAGTAATATAGGATTTAATACTGGAACTATATCAAATGAATGGGAACCAAAGAAATTAGCACATGATAGAGATATAGAATTTGCTTTAGATCCAATGGATATAGACGAAGCAAACCTAGTTTTAGAGGTAGCAAATATTCAAAATGAATTTGAAACAGAGCAAGCTATTCCAGAAAGAGATTCTTATAGATATTCTAAGTTATATGCAGAAGCTAAAACATATGCATTCAATGGAGCTGTTATTGATAATACAGTATTAACTACAGCTAATATATTAGATTGGTTTGATACTCAAATGGAAAAGATGGACGATAATAGTGTACCGAGTGAAGGTAGAATTTTATATGTAACACCAACAATAAATAAAATGCTTAAAAATGCAGAAGGATTAACAAGGAATGTTGATGTTAATAACAACAACGGGAAAATAGATAGAAAGGTTTATTCGTTAGATGATGTAACAATAAAGAAAGTTCCATCTGGAAGAATGAAAACTAAGTATGACTTTACTAATGGTTGTGTTGCTGCAGGTGATGCAAAGCAAATTAATATGATACTTATTCATCCATCATGTCAAGTTACTAGAAGGAAATATGCATATATGAAAGTATTTACTCCTGGTACTGATTCAAGAACAGCTGATAAGTATGTATATCAAACTAGAGAATATGGTGATACATTCTTAATAAAGAATAAAGCTTGTGGTATTGCTATTAATGCAGAAGCAGAAGCATAGGAGGGATAGTATGAAAGCAACTAAAGGCAATAAGGTTTATACAATAGATGAAACTCAAAAAGCTATGTATCAAGCACAAGGCTATGACATAGTAGATGATGAAGGAAAGATTGTTCAATATGGAGCTGGTAAGACAGTATCATATGAAGAATACAAAGCTTTAGAAGAAAAGGTTAGTAAATTAGAAGAAGATAATAAGAATTTAAAGAAAGAGAATAAGGAATTAAAGAAGGGTGCTCAATAGTATCCTTCTTTTAGTTTAAGGATGTGATTAAATGTCTTATGTAGACAACATATATTATAAAGAATCCTTTGGAGGGACTATCCTTCCAGAGGAGCAAATAAAACAAAAGTTAGAAAGAGCAAGTGATCAAATAGATACTCTTACTTATAACAGAATTGTAGGGAAAGGCTTTAATAACCTTACTAACTTTCAACAAGATAAAGTTAAGAAAGCAGTATGTATTCATGCTGAATTTATAGAGCAGTATGGGAGTTATATAGATATGCCTTTAAGTAGCTTTAGTGCAGGAAGTACATCGGTTAGTTTTAATGCTAATAAAGTTAATGGTATTACTACTACACAAGAAGTTATTAACTATCTCAAGCAAACTGGCTTAACTTGTAGGAGGTTGTAGTATGGGATTAAAATTGCCATTTCCTAAATGGTTAGCTAACACACCTATTGAAGTATGGTTTGAGGGTACTAATACAGATGGAGATTATAAGGAAGATAGGATATTTCAAGGGAAGTGCATCTATACAGATAAAGCTCATCAAGTTTTTAATGCTGAAAGGCAACTTATATTATTGAGTGGGAAAGTAGTTATTGAGGGTTCTATTTATGATGGAGCATTTGAAGGTTATGTAAAAGTAAATGGAATAAAGAAAAAAATTTATTCTATAGAAAGACCTTCAAATCCAGATGGAACAGTATTTAGTACGGAGCTTAATTTACAGTAATGAATGTAAGAGTAGATATTAAGCTTAATAATGCTAATATAAATAGATTAATCCAAGCTCATTCAAAAGCTTTAGAAATGACAGCAGATGCAGTATTAAGTGATATAAGAACTAGTGCTGTAGTTCCTAAAGATACTGGAGAACTTGAAAGAAGTGGATTTGTAGATTTATCTGAAATAAAAAACTCTATAGCAAGAGTAGTGTTTGATACTCCGTATGCTCGTAGATTGTATTGGCATCCAGAATATAATTTTAGACAAGATAAAAATGCTAATGCACAAGGTAAGTGGATGGAATCATACTTAACAGGAGATAAGCAGAAATTTATTAAGGATACTTACTCTATGTTTTTTAAGCAACTTAGTAAGGGGTTGATACATTAATGTTATTAAGTGATGTAAGAGAATATTTGAAAGCTAAGGTAGAATGTCCACAATGGTACTTAAATAAAATGGGAGGAACTAAAGAAGAAAGTATAACAATATACAATTCAATAGGTCCAGCACCTAGAATGGCTTTAGGAGGTTTAGAAAATACAAGCTATACCACTAAAGCTATTTCTATTTTGGTACATTGGGGAAAAGACAGTAACAAAGCTGAATTAAAAGCACAAGAAGTATATAATGCTTTCTTTGGTAAAGATGGAATAATGGGAGGAAAAAGGGTTATTCAATTTAAGATGAAAACAGATTCTCCTATTTATGTTGGAACTGATTCAGAGGGCGTTATTGAATATGTAATAGAAACAATAATTTATTATGAAAGGTAGGTAATAGAATATGGCAGGAAGTAGTTTTTCAGGAGTATTTCCAGTTTATAATCTTAAATTCAAGATTGGAACTAAAGGAAAAGCAAGCGCAGAAGAAGATATGGCTATTATAGCTGATATGGAAACATTCTCTATATCTATTGATGGAACTGTAGAAGAATGGACACCAATGGATACTGCAGGATGGGCTAGAGCGTTAATGACAGGTAAGAAGTTTACTATAGGTTTAAATGGTAAAAGAAATGTAGGGGATAAAGGAAATGACTATGTAGCAAATACTGCATGGAAAGATGGTTTAGATTGTTCTACCAAGGGAGAGATAGAGTTCCCAGATGGAGCTAAACTAACATATAACTGCGTTATTAATGTAAAAAATGTAGGTGGTGGAGATTCAACTAATGTAGCACCACTTGAATTTGATATGCAAGGTGATGGTAAACCAACTTACACACCAGCACCAAGTTTACCAGCTTAGGAGGATAAGAAATGGCAAGAGTATATGATATTATAAGTAGATTAGAAAATGGTAATCAAAAGCCAGTAGTAAAAATTGATGCAGATCATGAATTTAAAATTAACAATAGTAAGGCTGCAGCATTTAGAATAATGGCTTTGGCAGATGATGAAAATGTAAAAGAAGATGAAAGATTAGAAGGAATAATTAAGATTGGTTTAGGTAAAGAAGCTTTTGACTACATTGAAAGCCTCGACTTAACTATGACTAGCTATACATTAATTATAAATGCTATTATGGCAGCTATTGCTGATGTGGAGTTAGAAGAAATAGAGGAAGAAGCAAAGAAGGGCAGAAAGAAGCCCAGAAAATAAATGGTACGATATCTTTGATGATTTTGACTTAATAGAAGCTTCTTTTACTACTCAATATGGAATAAGATTAAGGAATGAAATTGATATGTCTTGGAGTGAGTTTTCTACATTGTTAGCAGGTATTATGCCTGAAACTCCTTTAGGACAGATAGTTTCTATTAGAAGTGAAGAAGATAAGGATATGCTTAAGAATTTTACTAAAGAACAACATAAAATTCGTAATGATTGGAGAAATAGAGTAAATCCAATTAGAGATATGAGTGATGAAGAAAAGGAAGAAGAAATAAGAAAAGTACAAGAAATATTTGCAAAAGCTTTTGGATAGTTTATACTTAAATTAACATTTATGTTAATGGAGGGGTATATATGAGTCGAGAGTTAATAAAAGGTGTTGGCAAAAAACTTAGTATTGATGATGATTTTATAATAGTTAGTAAAACAATAGGTAAAGATGTAACTATTAAGCTAAAAGACATAGTTAATATTGGTTATGAAGAAGGCACAATGAGCAAGAATGGGTTAATAAATATAAAGTGGAATGAGAGTGGAAAAGAATTAAAAGAAAACTTTATGTTTAGATGTTTTAGTAATGATATTGTGAAGAAATTTGTTAACGGAGTTAATAGATTTTTAGAAGATACAAGCAAAGAATTAATTATAGAAGAGAAAGAAAAAGTTGGAGTGTTTCAACAACTAAATAGAGAAAGTAGAGAACAGGTAGAAACTAAACTGAAAAGTAAGCAAGCAGAAAAAGAAAAGCTTATCGAGCTAGAAAAGCAAGGAATACCTTATTGTCCTAAATGTAAATCTACTAGCCTAACTACAGCTAATAAAAAGTTAAGCTTAGGAAGGGCGGCAGTAGGAGGAGCTTTACTTGGAGGAACTGGAGCAGTTCTTGGAGGATTAACAAGTAAAAAGATTGATTTAGTTTGTATGAATTGTGGGCATAAATTTAAACCAGGTAAGAAATAAATATATATAAAGAAAGCACTTAGATTTAATTCTAGGTGCTTTTTATTATTCTCGAAAGGAGGTAATAGGGTGAGTGATAGTGTAGGTAAAATTAGTTTGGATTTAGAAATACAGAGTGATATAAGTAAACAAATATCAAATGTATCTAGTTCAATAGCGACTAACCTAAAGAAGTCATTGAGTAGTGGAATTAAAAGCTCTTTAGGAGATATGGGTTCAACTACTAAAAAGACTTTAAATAACATTACAAGTAACATCAATAACACTATGAAAAAATCTATGGTTAATGTTAAAAAGACAATGACTTCTATTTTAAGTAGTATTAAGATGCCTAAGATAAGCATACCTAAGCCTACAAGAACAACTATACCTAAAACAGTAGACAAAACTACTAATGTAAATAAAAGAGGTCCACCAATTAATGCTGATATGTTATCTTCACAGATAGATAATACTGCTAAAGCGTTAGATATAACCAACGCTAAAATAGACCAACAAAGAGCTAAATTAGCACAATTAAAAGAATCATATTCAATGGCAAGTCCTGCGAGAAAAAATAAGATGGAAGAACAAATCCTTAGGACTGAATCAAGCATAAATAAATTAATAGCTCAATCAGATAAATTAGGATTTAAGTTATCTGAATTAGACGATAAAATGGCTATGCTAGGTAGTGGAACCAATAAGACAACAGCTAGTAATAATAAATTAAAATCATCTTTAAATTCTGTTAGTGGTGCTACTAATAAAGCTAGCAAGGGATTAAATAACTTAGGTAATAGTACTAAGAAGGCTAATAGTGCTATGAATAGTCATAGAAGCAGTATAGGAATAATGGCAAGAAGTATGTTTACTTGGGGAATTATGTTTCCTATGATTCTACGTGGGTTGCAATCTATGGGAACTGGTCTTTTAAATAATTTAAAGACTAACGAACAGTTTGCAAATTCCTTAGCTCAAATTAAAAGTAATTTAATGATTGCATTTACTCCGATTTATAACTTTATTCTTCCTGCAATAAATGCTTTAATGAGTGCTTTAAGTGTAGCAACACAGTACATAGCAAGTTTTATAAGTGCTATATTTGGTAAGACTTTTAATCAAAGTAAGCAAGCTACACAAGGACTTATAGATGCAAAAGAAGCTATGGGGGCATATGGAGATAGTGCAAAGGCAGCAGGAAAAGCAGCTAAAGATGCACTAGGATTAGCTGGAATAGATGAAATAAATACTTTAGGTTCTAATGATGATGGTGCAGATAGTGGGGGTGGAGGAACTTCTAAAGTTCCGCAGTTAGTTACACCTTCTTTAGATACATCAAGTGTTGACAGTTCTATGAAAAAGTTAATAGATAATATTAAAGCATATTTTAAAACATTTAACTTTGAACCGCTTATAGCATCTTTTAATAAAGTTAAAACAGCGATAGAACCAATAATAAACAATCTAGGGAAAATTATAAAATGGTTTTTAGTTGAAATACTTGATCCGTTAGCTCATTGGACTATATCTGACTTACTACCAGCTTTCTTAAATTTACTAGCAGGAGCTTTAAATTTCTTAAATCCAATATTAGAAGTGTTTATGAGTTTAGGCAAATGGTTATGGGATGAATTCTTGCAACCTATCGCATCTTGGACTGGTGGAGTAATTGTTGATACTTTGAATTGGTTAGCAGATGCTTTAACTAACATAGGTAATTGGATAAGTGAGAATAAACCATTTGTAGAAGATTTTACTTTAGTAGTGGGAAGTTTTGCATTAGCGTGGGGATTGGTAACAGCAGCAGTAGCCATATGGAATGCGGTTGGCGTGGTTGCAGCTGCTGTTACTACAGCTTTTGGTGTAGCGATAAAGTTTTTAACAGGTCCAATAGGAATAGCTATATTAGCTATAGGAGCGATAATCGCAGCAGGAGTGCTTTTATATAAACATTGGGATGTTGTAAAAGCTAAGGCAATTGAAGTATGGGATTTTATAAAAAATAAATTTAATTCATTTAAAGAATGGCTCGGTAATATATTCCTTACAGATTGGTCGCAAAAGTTTGGTAAGCTCGGCGAAATAATGAATGGTTTCCTAGGATTTGTTTCTTCAATTTGGAATAGCATAACTAGGATATTTAGTGGGATTATAGATTTTATTGCAGGTGTATTTACTGGAAACTGGGAAAGAGCATGGCAAGGTGTAGTTAATATCTTTGGTGGTATTATGGACGGGTTAGGTGCTGTAATAAAAGCACCACTAAATGGAGTTATATGGCTAATAAACCAAG
>OBZR01000587.1_pt1 | contig 19943 bp, 16 predicted proteins | sample 1495541 | NCBI WGS metagenome assembly OBZR01 (sample SAMEA2580240, study PRJEB22360) | human gut metagenome | biome: human gut; feature: human-associated habitat; material: faeces | place: Denmark | collected 2008/2010 | reverse complement strand
CAACCGCTGTTTTGAGTATGCTGCACAAACAAAGCCCCCGGCCGGGAGCGTTCTGAGCTCCGAGGCCGGGGGCGGGAGGGCATGATCTTGCCGGTTCAGAGCCCGGACAGGGCCAGCAGGCGGACAAAGAAGCTGCCCCCGCCCATGACCCAAACCTGAAAAGCAGCAAGGCCCCGGAGCGATATGCTCCAGGGCCTGCTGTCATTTTTTATGGAAAAAAATCATGCTTTCCGGGGCGCTGCGGCGCTTATTTTTTAATCTCTGCGGTGACTACGATGAAGCGCACCGTTGTCGGCTTTCCGTTATGGGTCAAAGTACCAAGTGCAGTGCCTATGTAGCGGATGTCTGCGGGCTTTTTGTCTTTCAGGTTATCTGCATTCGCAGCGTCTTTGCCCAGGAACTCATTCATCGCATGATAAGCCTGTCCGGTTGCTCCGATCTCATCGGCAATAACTGCTCCGCACCAGACAAAGCGGCTTGTTTTATTTGCGCCGCCCTCATCGAGCCTAAGAATCTTCATGGTTTTCTTAGAAAATTTATTGTCCCCGTCCTCCTTCGTTTTGTTCCACTCCGCCTCGGACAACGCAGCGATAGCTTTTGCCATCGCTTGTTCATCCGTCCCGGGCTTAAAGGTATAATTCTCGTGCTTTCCGACTGCAACTGAACTCTTGACGATGTCATTCAGCGCATCCGCAATGTCCTTGTCCCTCACAGCTTTGCCGCCGCAGGCTGTGAGAAGGGTCAGGGCCATTGCACCGGTCAGCACAACGGCCAGCAGTTTTTTCAGCATCTTCATCGGTTGGTTCCTCCATAAAGTAAACGGTGTTTTCCCTGCCTTGACAGGCAGCTGGCTTTGTTTCATTGTACCCCCCCTATATATTTGTCAAGGGGACGTTTATTTTTTTGTAAACTGCCACAAATAATCAACCGCTGTTTTGAGTATGCTGCACAAACAAAGCCCCCGGCCGGGAGCGTTCTGGGCTCCGAGGCCGGGGGCGGGAGGCATGATCTTGCCGGTTCAGAGCCCGAACAACGCCAGCAGGCGGTGCCACAGGCGGAGGAAGAAGTTCCCCTCCGAGGCAGTGTCTGCCGCCGTCTCCACCGGAGCCCTTTCGGCGGGCGTCTCGGCGGTCTTGTAGAGGAACTTCACCCGGCTGGACGCACCCTCGGGCGCACCGGCAAAGCTGGTGTAGTCGGCGAGACGGCCGGTCATCTCCTCCACCACGGTCTGCAGGGCGTGGAGCTGGTCGGCGTCCAGCGCACCGGTGAGCTGAGAAATGCCCTCGTCGTTGAACTGCACGAGGCCGCCGCTGAGCTGGTCGGTGCCGTTCTGGAGCTGGAGCACACCGTCATACAGGGCGGATGCGCCGCCGGCCAGCTGAGCGCTTCCGTCCCTTGGCGGCGTGTGCGCCGTCGGCGGCCGCAGCCACGCCGTCGGCGTACCGGCCGACGCTGGACACGAAGAGCCGGATTTGGCCCAGATTCTCTTTCAGGGCGCGGACGCTGGCCATATCCTCGCTGTTGGCGGTCTGATAGACCAGCTCGTCGTGGATCTTCTGCTGGGCGTCGCTGTCGGTGAGCTTTTTCAGCCAGCCCATGATGAAATCGGGCGAGAAGCTCTGCATCAGGCGCAGAGCAGCCTCAAGGTCGTGGTCGGTCCGGGTGGCCGCGAGGTAGAGCGCGATGTCCAGCTGGCTGGCCTTGAACTGGGGAGCCTGCTCCCAGATGGTGCGCACCATCTTTCTGCGGCCCGCCGCCAGCGTCTTGTCGCCCAGCGAGAGGATGTCGTCAATGACGGCTTCATAGGTATCCCAGGTCATGGGGGTGTCGATGAGGCCGTTCTCCATGAGGGTCTGGCTGGCGGAGTCCAGCACGCCGTCGGCCACCTGCTGTGCGCCGGAAGTCAGGGCGGCGTTGTTGGACGTCAGGGTGTCCAGCCCTTCCGTCAGCTGTCCGAGGCCGCTGTCCAGCTGGTTGGCCCCATCCAGCAGAGCCAGCGAACCGGCGGCAAGCTGTGCCGCGCCCGCTTTCAGCTGCGACGCACCGTCCAGAAGCTGGTTCATGGCATCATTCAGCGCCGCGATGCCGTCGGTCAAATCGTTGAGGCTGTCGAGATCGAAGACCTCATCCCCCTGCCCCAGTGCCTCGGCGCTCGCCGCGCAGGCCAGCAGGATCTGAGGCGCCGTCAGCGACTCCACGTCGGCCTCCACGGTCACACTGTCCTGTAAGTACTCCGCCACGCCGTTCACCTGCTCGGGAAGCAGGCCGTCGAGGGACTCCTTCACGCCCGGCAGGGTGACGAAGGCCGCCACGCTGCTCTTGGCCGCACTTTCCAGCAGGCCGTTCACGGCGTTGACGTTGCCGGCATCCTCGCCCAGCACGACGCCCACCGCCGTGACCAGCGGGGTGACGATGGTGCGCTCCTTGCCGTTCACGGTCACCTTGCCGGTCTCATGGTTGGTCAGGTCGATGGTGAGCACGAGGTGGCCGCTCTTGCCCAGAAGCTCGCTGAGCGGGGCGGTCCTGCCGTCCAGCGTGTAGGTCACTTTGGCAGAGATGGGCAGCTGACGGTCCGTCTCGCCCTTGTAGTAGACATCGGTGTCGTCGGTGTTCCAGACGAGGGTATCACCGTTCCGGGTGTACTCGGCGAAGCTCTCGGTGTTCACGATGTTTTTCAGGGTGGACCTGTCCTCCACACCGGCGAGGCCGTCGGCATTGTAAAGATGCTCGCTGACGGTGGTCTTGGTGACAGAGCCGTCCGCTGCCATGACGGCATATACCGTCTCATCCTTTGAGAAGGGGGCCTTGGCCGCCGCAAAGGCAGGCTGACAGAGGCTGACCGTCAGGGTCAGAGCAAGCGCCGCAGAGCCAGCGCGGCGCAGAAAATTCTGAGTTTTTCTCATAGCATTCACTCCTTTGCAGCGTTGGGGGCGTTGAGCCAGTGGTAGGTGGTGCGGCAGATGAGGCCGTCCAGCAGCATCAGGCCGGCGGGCAGCACCAGCAGGATGACCACCATGCTGATGAGCGCACCCCGGGAGATGAGCATACAGATGCTTTTCAGCAGCTCCACCTTGCTGATGGCCGCGACGCCGAAGGTGGCTGCGAAGAAGGTGAGGCCGCTTGTCAGGATGCTCTGGCTGCAGTGCTCGAGGGCCTGCTGTGCCGCCGCCTTGGGCGAGCGGAGGGCCAGCCGCTCTTCGCGGTAGCGGGTGGTCATGAGGATGGAGTAGTCCACCGTCGCGCCCAGCTGGATGGTGCCGATGACGATGCTGGCGATGAAGGGCAGCGAGTCGTCGATAAAGTACGGGATGCCCATGTTGATGGCGATGGCCGCTTCGATGCTGGCCACCAGCAGCACCGGCACCGACAGGCTGCGGAAGGACAGCGCGATGATGACCAGCACCGCCGCGACGGACCAGATGTTGACATTTTTGAAGTCCTCGTCGGCGATCTCCACGAGGTCTTTCACCATGGCACCCTCGCCGGTGACGAGGCCCTCGGGGTCTGCCTCCTTGACGAGGCGGACCAGCTCGTCCACCTGCGCGTTCAGCGCGTCGCTGCCCGACTTATAACGGCCATTGGCGAGGATGAGCTTGTAGCCGCCGTTCTGGGCGATGTTCATCAGCTCGTCGGGCAGAAGCTCCGTCTCAAAGCCCGGGCCGGTGATGGAGTCGAGGCTCACCACCTGAGTGATGCCGTCCACCTCCTTTATCTCATCGCAGAGGGCGGACACCTGAGAGGCGGTCAGCTCCTCCCGCACGAGGATGAAGTGGTTGGTCATCATGCCGAAGTCTTCGCCCAGCTTGTTCGTACCCACGATGCCGGGCATATCCTGCGGAAGAGCGGCAAAAATGTTGTAGTAAATATCGGTCTTGCTCTGGGCCAGCCCGAAGGGGATCATCAGCAGGACGAACACCACCACAACGGGCATCGGGTGCTTGGAGACAAAATGGCTCAGGCGGGTGAGCTTGGGCAAAAAGGTGCGGTGGCGGTATTTTTCCACCCACTTATCGAAGAAGAGAATGAGCGAGGGCAGGATGACGATGGTGCAGATGACGCCCAGCGCCACGCCCTTTGCCATGACGATGCCGAGGTCTGCGCCCAGCGTCAGCTGCATGGCGCAGAGGGCCAGAAAGCCCGCGATGGTCGTCAGGCTGGACGCCGTGATGGCGCTCATGGTCTTACAGATGGCGTTCTCCATGGCCTCTTCGTTGGAGGCACAGAGCTCCTTTTCCTCGTCGTAGCGGTGGAGCAGGAAGATGGAGAAGTCCATCGTCACGCCCAGCTGCAAGACCGCCGCCAGCGACACGGTGATAAAGCAGACCTGACCGAGGAAAATATTCGTACCAAAGTTATAGACCAGCGGGAAGAGCAGCCCCAGCATGAACAAAAACGGCGTGAGCCAGCTTTCCAGCGAGAGGAACAGCACCAGCAGACAGCCGCCCACGGCGCAGAGCACATACCATGGCATCTCGCCCATGACCAGCTCCTTGGTGTCGCTCAGGATGACGCTGATGCCGCCGAAGAAGCAATTCTTCCGGAGTATCTTCTTGATTTGGGCCACGGCCTGCATCGTCTCCTCGCTGACGCTGGAACCGCCCAGCCGGACGATGAGGATGGTGGAGTCGTTCTTGCCGAACATAAACTGCTGGACATCCGCCGGCAGCATCTCCGTCGGCACTGCCGGGTCCAGCACGTCGCTGAGCCAGAAGGTGTTCAGCACGTCCGGCACCTCGTCGATCTCGGCCTTCATGGCCAGCAGCTCGTTGGTGGGCATCCCCTCCACGGTTATCATGTTGGTGGAGGCCAGATGGTAATCCGTTTCCAGCAGCAGCTGGCCCACGCGGGAGTCCAGCTCCTGGGGCAGGTAAGAAAGGATGTCGTAGTTGATGGGCGTGGCGATGGCTCCCACTGCCGCCGGGATGAGCAGCAGGACCGCCGCGATGAGGATGAGCCTGCGCATCTTCACGATGGCCCTCGCTAATTTTTTCATTCATTTCCTCCCATTTTATCGCTCCGAAGAAAAACAACTTTTCTCGTTTTTCCGACACACCTTATTATAGTACACTCACCCGGGGTGTCAAGAGACAGCTCTGCCGACGTTCTGCCTCTCCCTTTGGGAGAGGTGTCACCGGAGGTGACGGAGAGGGCAAGCCACAGAGGAAAGAATCTCTGCGCAGCGATAAGCTGTGTTTTTGTTAGAGCTCGATTATCACTGCGTCTTCCATTCTTTGTCAGCGTCCTTGCCCTCTCAGGCGCTTCGCGCCAGCTCTCCCAAAGGGAGAGCCTTTGCAATACAAAAAGCGGGGCGCACAGGTGGTCAAGTCTGTGTGTCCCGCATTTTGTTCTTTTTTTGCACAGAGCGCCGTACCAGAGCGCCCCGCGCTGCGCGCAGGGAAAGCGGAGCAAACCATAAGCCGCTTTCTCTTTTTAATAGATAGGAGAATGGAATGGAGGAACCGAATCGCCTCAAAGAGAGTTGCAGGCATCCCTTTGCAGTGAATCGGAAAAGCTTCGGTTAGATTTAACTAACCTCGCCGTGACAACAGGATACCATAGTTTGTCATGACTGTCAAGCCCGTTTTTCAAATTTTCAAAAAATTTTTCTCCGGCGGCCTCCATGAGCATTTTTCATAACAAAAACCGCCATCTCTTGTAGAAAATCCACAGGTTCCCTCTTGCTTTTTCTGAGAATCACTGTTATTATATTGTCAGGCCGTTGCAGTCGGACTCGATTGCCCGTCTGCCGCGGCTCATAAACAGCGCAGGGGTTGCCATCCAAATACCTCTGCGCCCTGTACCACCCTGTCTTTCAGAAACCGCAATCGGCGGCTTTTTTAAGGCGGAACAGTTAGACCGCTCTAACCAATTATTGTAAAGCAGATTGGTCGGAGCGTCAGGAACGGAGCAAGGAGGTTCCAATGATCAATTTTGAACAGTGGGAAGGCTTTGAGGGCCGCATCTGGAAAGAGGAAGTCAACGTCCGCGACTTTATCCAGAAGAACTACACCCCTTATGACGGCGACGAGTCTTTCCTGGCTGGCCCCACCGAGGCCACCGATAAGCTCTGGGGCGCACTGCAGAAGCTGCAGAAGGCCGAGCGTGCCAAGGGCGGCGTGCTGGATATGGAGACCGAGGTCGTCAGCGGTCTGACCGCGTACGGCCCCGGCTACATCGACGAGAGCCTGAAAGAGTTTGAGCAGATCGTCGGCCTGCAGACCGACAAGCCCCTGAAGCGTGCATTCATGCCCTACGGCGGCATCAAGATGGCGGAGCAGGCCTGCACTACCTACGGCTACCAGCCCTCTGAAGAGCTGCACAAGATCTTCACCGACTACACCCGCACCCACAATCAGGCTGTCTTCGATGCCTATACCCCCGAGATGAAGACCGCCCGCCACACCCACATCATCACCGGCCTGCCCGACACCTATGGCCGCGGCCGTATCGTCGGCGACTACCGCCGTGTGGCACTGTACGGCATCGACGCCCTCATCAAGTTCAAGCAGGAAGACTTCGCCAACTGCGGCGACGGCACCATGACCGATGACGTCATCCGCCTGCGCGAGGAGATCGCACGCCAGATCAGCGCCCTGAAGGGCATGAAGAAGATGGCCGAGGCTTACGGCTGCGACATCTCTCAGCCCGCCAAGACCGCCAAGGAAGCCTGCCAGTGGCTGTACTTCGGCTATCTGGCCGCCATCAAGACCCAGAACGGCGCCGCTATGAGCGTGGGCCGCATCTCCACCTTCCTCGATATTTATATCCAGCGCGATCTGGACAAGGGCATCCTGACCGAGAGCGAGGCTCAGGAGCTCATCGACCACATGGTCATGAAGTTCCGCATGGTCAAGTTCGCCCGCATCCCCAGCTACAACCAGCTGTTCTCCGGCGACCCCGTCTGGGCAACGCTGGAAGTGGGCGGCATCGGCATGGACGGCCGCAGCATGGTCACCAAGAACTGCTACCGCTTCCTGCATACCCTCGAGAACATGGGCCCTGCACCGGAGCCGAACCTGACCGTTCTGTACTCCTCTGCTCTGCCTGAGAACTTCAAGAAGTACGCCGCCAAGGTGTCCATCAACACCAGCTCCGTCCAGTACGAGAACGACGACGTCATGAAGCCCGTCTGGGGCGACGATTACTCCATCTGCTGCTGCGTGTCTGCTACCCAGACCGGCAAGGAGATGCAGTTCTTCGGCGCACGCGCCAACCTGGCAAAGTGCCTGCTCTACGCCATCAACGGCGGCGTGGACGAGAAGAGCCACGAGCAGTGCGGCCCCAACTACGCCCCCATCACCGGCGAGTACCTGAACTACGACGAGGTGCTGCCCAAGTACGTCCAGATGCTGGACTGGCTGGCCGGCCTGTACGTCAACGTGCTGAACCTCATCCAGTATATGCACGACAAGTACTACTACGAAGAGGCTGAGATGGCCCTCATCGACACCGAAGTCCGCCGCACCTTCGCCACCGGCATCGCCGGCTTCTCCCACGTCATCGACTCCCTGAGCGCCATCAAGTACGCCAAGGTCAAGGCCGTGCGCGACGAGATGGGTCTTGCCACCGGCTTCGAGGTCGAGGGCGACTTCCCGAAGTACGGCAACGACGATGACCGTGCCGACGAAATCGGCGTCTGGCTGCTGCGCACCTTCCTTGAGATGATCAAGAAGCGCCACACCTACCGCAACTCCGAGGCTACCACCTCCATCCTGACCATCACCTCCAACGTGGTCTACGGCAAGTACACCGGCGCTCTGCCCGATGGCCGTGCCGCCTTCACCCCGTTCGCACCCGGTGCCAACCCAAGCTACGGCGCAGAGCAGAACGGCCTGCTGGCCTCTCTGAACTCCGTGGCCAAGCTGCCCTACCACTGGGCTCTGGACGGCATCTCCAACACCCAGACCATCAACCCCGACGCTCTGGGCCACAGCGAGGGCGAGCGCGTTGAGAATCTGGTGCAGGTCATGGACGGCTACTTCGACCAGGGCGCACACCACCTGAACGTCAACGTCTTCGGCAAGGAGAAGCTCATCGACGCTATGGAGCACCCCGAGAAGGAGGAGTACGCAAACTTCACCATCCGTGTCTCCGGCTACGCCGTCAAATTCATCGACCTGACCCGCGAGCAGCAGATGGACGTCATCTCCCGTACCTGCCATGCCGCTCTGTAACCCCATCGGATACGTCCACTCGCTGGAGACTTTCGGCTCTGTGGACGGCCCCGGCGTCCGCTTCGTCGTCTTTTTGCAGGGGTGCGCCCTGCGGTGCAAATACTGCCACAACCCGGAGACATGGGCTGAGGGCGGCGAGGAATGGACGGTGGACAAGCTCTTCCAGCGGGCGTGGCGCTACCGCAACTACTGGGGCAAAAAGGGCGGCATCACGGTCAGCGGCGGCGAGCCGCTGCGCCAGATGGAGTTCCTGACGGCGTTCTTCGAGCTGGCACGCTCCAAGGGCGTGCATACGGCTCTGGACACCGCCGGTCAGCCCTTCCGCCCCGACGATGCGGCGTATCTGGCCGATTTTGACCGGCTGATGAAGTCCACCAGCCTCGTCATCCTCGATTTGAAGGAGATCGACCCGGAGAAGCACCGCAGGCTCACCGGCAGGGACAACGCGAACATCCTTGCGATGGCGCGCCGCATCTCCGACCTCGGCGTGCCGCTCTGGATACGCCATGTCCTCGTCCCCGGCCTGACGGACGACGAAGACGGCCTGCGGAAGACCGCAGAGTTCCTCTCGTCCCTCAAGACGGTGCAGCGGGTGGAGGTACTGCCCTACCACACGCTGGGCCTCTTCAAGTGGCAGAAGCTCGGCATCCCTTATCCCCTGCCCGACGCTGTCCCGCCCACGGCGGAACAGGTCAAGCGGGCCGAGGATCTGCTGGAGACCGCACGGTATACCAGCTGATATAATTCCAGCACGATAAACCCCCTGTACAGAAATGTACAGGGGGTTTTACGTTTCCGGCTCTTTCTATCAGAAGATAACGGCATCCTCAGCGGTAAAGCCGCCCAGAGAGTGTTCCTTCACCTGAATGCAAATATAGGTAATGCCCTCATCTGAGGCAGCAGAGAACTGACGCTTTGCTGCCGGAGCAACTTTCAGCCAGTCGCCAGCGGTCAGAGCGATCTCCTTTCCATCGATAACGGCTTTGCCCTTCCCTGCAATAATACCGTAGATCTCTTCATTGTTCCTGTGGGCGTGCACAAAAGGCACCCCTGCGCCTGCCGGGAGCTGGTTGATGCTGACCTCTGCACCCGTCAGGCCCAACTTTTCGTGAAGTTCCACTCTTGCCTCGCTGCCGATATTCGTTTTCGTATAGTTTTCCATCTCTTTTACCTCCAAAGGATATTGGCGCTCTCGCTCGCCTGTGTATAGTTTAAGCCGGAGCACACTCTAAAACAAGTACGCACCTTTTTATAACTGTACATATTAAAAAGAATATGTTATGATGTTCTCGGAGGTGTGATGCCATGAAAACAAAAGAAGAACTGCCCGCCTGCCCCGTGGCCACTGCAGTCTCCCTCATCGGCGGCAAGTGGAAGCTGCTGATCCTGCGCAATCTCAAGACCCGCCCATGGCGGTTCAACGAACTGCAAAGAGATCTGGAGGGAATCTCTCAGAAAGTTTTGACGGACAGCTTACGGCAGATGATCGACGACGGGCTCGCCTACCGACACGACTATCACGAAACGCCCCCTCACGTGGAGTATGGCCTGACCAGCCTCGGCAGAGAGATGCTTCCCATCATTGATGCCCTTGCCGATTTCGGGAACTACTACAAATCCATCATCCAATGATTTTCCACAACAAAAAAGGCGTGACCGCAAGGTCACGCCTCTTTTGCTTTTTGTAATTTAACCGCCCAGATATGCGCTGCGGACACGCTCGTTGGTCAGCAGCTCAGCACCGGTGCCATCCATGACCACGCGGCCCGTCTCGAGGACGTAGGCGCGGTCTGCCACGGAAAGGGCCATCTGTGCATTCTGCTCGACCAGCAGGATGGTCATGCCCTCTTTGTGGATGTTCTGGATGATGTCGAAGATCTCCTGCACCAGCAGGGGCGACAGACCCATGGAGGGCTCGTCCAGCATCAGCATGGAGGCGTTGCTCATCAGAGCACGGCCCATGGCCAGCATCTGCTGCTCGCCGCCGGACATGGTGCCGGCCAGCTGCTTGCGGCGCTCCTTCAGGCGGGGGAACAGCTCAAAGACCTTCTCCTTGTTGGGAGCGATGGTGGAGGCAGGCTGGGTATAAGCGCCCATGTCCAGATTCTCCTCCACGGTCATGTGCAGGAAGACATGACGGCCTTCCGGCACCTGTGCCAGACCGGCCTCGACGATTTTATGAGCGCGGACGCCCTTGATGCTCTTGCCCTTGTAGAGGACGTCGCCGGTCTTCGGGTGGAGCAGGCCGGAGATGGTCTTCAGGGTGGTGGACTTACCGGCACCGTTGGCACCGATGAGGGTGACGATCTCGCCCTCGTTCACCTCGAAGGAGACATCCTTGACTGCGTGGATGTTGCCATAAAAGACGTTGATGTTATCAACTTTCAGCAAAGTCTGTGCCATCGTTCAGCCCTCCTTCTTGCCCAGGTAGGCTTCGATGACCTGGGGATTGTTGCGGATCTCGTCCGGCGTACCCTTGGCGATGATGCGGCCAAAGTTCAGCACGGCGATGCCCTCGCAGATGCCCATGACAAGGCTCATATCGTGCTCGATGAGGAGGACGGCAATGTTGAACTCGTCGCGGATGCGGCGGATGGTCTCCGTCAGCTCTGCGGTCTCGGAGGGGTTCATGCCAGCGGCCGGCTCGTCCAGAAGCAGCAGCTTCGGGCTGGTAGCCAGCGCGCGCATGATCTCCAGACGGCGCTGTGCGCCGTAGGGCAGGCTGCCGGCCTGTGCATCGGCGAGGTCGGCCATGTGGAAGATGTCCAGCAGCTCAAAGGCACGTTCGGTGCAGCGCTTCTCTTCCTTCCAGTAGTTGGGCAGGCGGATGAGAGAGGAGCCCAGATTGTACTTCATGGACTCGTGGAGGCCCACCTTGATGTTGTCGATGACGGACAGTTCCTTGAACAGGCGGATATTCTGGAAGGTACGGGCCACGCCCATCCGGTTGACCTGATAGGTCTTTTTGCCGGCGGTGGGCATCCCATCGATGAGGATGGAGCCGCGGGTGGGCTGGTAGACGTTGGTCAGCAGGTTGAAGACGGTGGTCTTACCGGCGCCGTTGGGGCCGATGAGGCCGGTGATCTCGTTGCGGCCGATCATCAGGTTGAAGCCGTCCACGGCGGTCAGGCCGCCGAAGTCGATGCCCAGTTCACGGACGTCGAGGATGGGTTTTTTATCCTTGTCGCGGTCGGTCAGGAAGCCGCCGGAAGGGACGCTGTGTAACTTCGTCTGGAACTCACTCATGGTCTGCGCCCTCCTTGTCAGCATTCTTCTTGTGGAACAGCTCGCCGTTCATGACCTTTTCCACGATGCGGCTCATGGAGAAATCGTAGCTGCCCAGCAGTCCGCCCGGACGGAAGATCATCATCAGGATGAGCACCAGCGAGTAGATGACCATGCGGTAGCTGTCGAAGCTGCGGGTGGCCTCGGGCAGGATGGTCAGGACGGTAGCGGAGAGGATGGAGCCCAGCATGGAGCCCATGCCGCCCAGAACCACCATGACCAGGATCTCGATGGACTTCATGAAGCCGAAGGTGGAGGGGTTCAGAACGCCGATGTAGCAGGCGTACAGACCACCGGCCAGACCGGCAAAGGCAGCAGAGAAAGCGAAGGCCATGACCTTATAATACGTAGTCTGGATGCCGCAGCTCTCGGCAGCGATCTCGTTGTCGCGGATGGCGAGGACGGCACGGCCATGGCGGCTCTTCATCATGGCATGGATGAGGAAGCAGGTGATGACCACACAGAGGAAGACATTGGCGAAGTTGGAGTACTTGGGGATGTTCTTGAGGCCCTTGGAGCCGTAGAACAGGCTGTAGCCCAGCACATCGTCGATGTTGTTCAGGGTGATGCGGATGATCTCGCCGAAGCCCAGGGTCAGGATGGCCAGATAGTCACCGGTCAGACGGAGGGCCGGGACGCCGATGAGGACGCCAAACAGGCCGGCCATCACAGCGCCCAGTGCAAGGCCGATGGCAAAGGAAACACCATCGGGCAGAGGGCTGTACTTGGTGAAGAGGGCGCAGGTGTAAGCACCCACGGCCATGAAACCGGCGTGGCCCAGCGGCAGCTGGCCCAGATAGCCGGTGGCCACGTTCAGGGACACGGCCAGGATGATGTTGATGCCCACGGTCATGAGCACCTTGTTCTGGTAAGTGGAGAGCATGCTACCGGTCATGTAGGAAAGGGCCAGGAACAGCAGCACCACCAGCACGGCGTTCATGAGGTAGCGCACGGGCATTTTGAGCGTTTTGCGATTCTTGTTCATCTTCATGCCCTCCTTACACCTTTTCCTGCACCTTGCGGCCGAGGAAGCCCGTGGGCTTGAACAGCAGCACGATGATGAGGATGGCGAACGTGACAGCGTCCTTCCAGGCAGACAGGCCGATGGCGGAGACGAAGCACTCGCACAGGCCGATGACGATGCCGCCGACCATTGCGCCCGGGATGGAGCCGATGCCGCCCAGAACGGCGGCGACGAAGGCTTTCAGGCCCAGCATGGAGCCCATGGTGGGGGTAGCCTGCGGGTAGGAGCAGCAGTACAGCACCGAGCCGATGCCGGCCAGTGCAGAGCCGACCGCGAAGGTAAAGGAGATGGTGCTGTTGACGTTGATGCCCATCAGGCGGGCAGCGTCCATATCCTCAGAGACGGCGCGCATGGCCTTGCCAAGCTTGGTCTTCTGGACGAGGAAGGTCAGCACCAGCATGGACAGCACGGTGACCACCAGCGTGATGATGGAGGTCAGGCCCAGAGGCGCCTTGCCCAGATAGAAGGTCTTGTTGTCGTAGTAAGACGGGATGACCTTTGCGCCCGAGCCCATGACCAGCTCAGCCGTGTACTCGAGGAAGAACGACACGCCGATGGCCGTGATGAGCAGAGAGATACGGGGTGCGCTGCGCAGCGGGGTGTAGGCGATCTTTTCGATGACCACGCCCAGCAGCGTACAGGTGAGGATGGTGGCACAGACCGCCGTGACCGGGCCGAGGCCCAGCTGGTTCATGACGAACCAGGACATGTACGCGCCCACCATGATGACGTCGCCGTGGGCAAAGTTCAGCAGCAGGATGATGCCGTACACCATGCTGTAGCCCAGTGCGATCAGTGCATAGATGCTGCCAAGGGACAGGCCATTGATCAGCTGGCTGAAAAACACTGTCATGGATGGATACTTCCTTTCTTTCCGGCGCTGTTGCACGCCTTATGTGGGGATACACTTTTTTCCAAAAAAGCGGAGAGCACCGGGGCAATACTGTTCCGGCGTTCTCCGCAGTCGGGTCAATTTACGATCATTCGGATCTCAGCGGCGCTTCCATCACCGGTCGATGGAAGAAAGCTGGGATCAGAACATTTCCTTCAGCACCGGCTTGCCGTCCACATAGGTCAGGATAGCAGTCTGCTTGACGGGGTCGTGATGCTCGTCGAAGGTAAAGGTGCCGGTGATGCCGTCGATGGTGCCGGAGGCAATGGCATCGATGACAGCCTGCTTGTAATCGTCGGTGCCAGCCTCGAGACCGGCATCCTCAGCAGCCTGCAGGCCGTAGACGACGGTCTTTGCTGCATCGTAGCCCAGAGGAGCGAAGCCGTTGGGGTACTCCTGACCGTACTCTGCCTTGTAGGCATCCTCAAACTCGGGGTTGGAGCCCTTTGCGTAGTTCGCACAGAAGTAAGTGTCCTTCAGCTGATCGTTGGTGGCGTAGCCTTCCAGACCATCCCAGCCGTCGCCGCCCAGGAACGGAACGGTCAGGCCGACGCTCTCGGCCTGAGACAGGATCTGGCCCACTTCCTCGTAGTAGTTGGGGCAGAAGACGGTCTCGGGGTCCTTGCCGAGGATGGTGGTCAGCTGAGTCTTGAAGTCCACGTCGCCCTCAGAGTAGCTCTCCTGATCGACGATGGTGCCGCCCAGAGACTCGAACTCGTTGACGAAGTTCTCTGCCAGACCCTCGTTGTAGTCAGCACCCTTCTTGAAGATGACGGCTGCCTTGGTGTAGCCCAGCTTCTGGTATGCGTAGTCAGCCATCTTGATGCCCTGGAACGGGTCGGTGAAGGTGGCGCGGAAGACGTTTGCGTTCACGGTGTCGGTCTCGGCATCGTAGGTGACAGCCTCAGCGGTAGCGGAAGCGGTGACCATGGGCATATTGTAATCTGCGCTCTCCGCAGCGACTGCCAGAGTCGGGGTGGTGGTAACGTCGCCGATCAGAGCGGTCATCCCCTCGTCCACCATCTTGGTGAAGCAGTTGACAGCCTGCGTAGCGTCGCCCTGCTCGTCCTCGGTGAGGATCTCGATCTGCTTGCCGTTGATGCCGCCGTTGGCGTTGACCTGCTTCAGGTACAGGGTAGCACCGTTGACAACAGCCTGACCGTAAACGGAGACATTGCCGCTCAGGGGGCCCATAACGCCGACCTTGATGGTGTCGCCGGAAGCAGCTGCTGCGGTAGAACCGGAAGCGGCAGCAGTGGAAGCTGCGGTGCCGGAAGAGCCGCCGCAGGCAGTCAGAACACCGGCAGCCGCCACGACACCGGCAGCAGCCAGAAAGTTACGACGAGAGATCATGTTTTTCATAAGTCTATATCCTCCTGATATTTGGAAGCGTTCGTGTTATTTGCAGCCCTCGCGCACAGCCCATGAGCCAGTGTCCCGAAAAGCTGTTAAGGAAGCAGCGCTCCCTTCCCTCAAAGCAGCTCTGCTTCCTTGCGTCTTATTATAAGCACTTCGGTGCAAGTCTGCAATTCACAAATCGTCCATAGTTTTGGAGGGGTTTCGGGCAAAACTCGCTATTTTTCACAAAATCAAGCGCCGATTTTTGGTTACTTTTTCAAATTGTTCACCTAAGAAAAACAGAACATGAAAGCAATTCACAAGTAACAAAAAGATGACACAACTTTCCTCTCCTGAAGTTCGCTGCCGCTAACATCCATGCATCCTCTTGCATCTCGGGCCGAATCATGGTAGGATAATATCGGTTAGTTAGCATATACTATCCAAATGAGAAGAGCGCATCCATTCCTATTATATATGGAGGTACAAATCATGAACTATCTTGAGATCGTAGACGTTCAGGGCCGTGAGATCCTGGACTCCCGCGGCAACCCCACTGTTGAGGCTGAGATCACCCTCGCCGACGGCACCGTGGCCCGGGGCTGCGCACCGTCCGGCGCATCCACCGGCGAGTTCGAAGCGCTGGAGCTGCGCGACGGCGACAAGGGCCGCTATCTGGGCAAGGGCGTCACCAAGGCCGTGGAGAATATCAACACCGTCATCGCTGATGCCGTCATCGGCATGGATGCTTCCGACATCTACGCCATCGACAAGGCTATGATCGACGCTGACGGCACCAAGGACAAGTCCAAGCTGGGCGCAAACGCCATTCTGGCCGTTTCCATCGCTGCCTGCCGCGCTGCTGCCACTTCGCTGGACATGCCCCTCTACCGCTTCCTCGGCGGCGTGAACGGCAACCGCCTGCCCGTCCCCATGATGAACATCCTGAACGGCGGCGCACACGCCACCAACACCGTGGACACCCAGGAGTTCATGATCATGCCCGTGGGCGCACCTTCCTTTAAGGAGGGCCTGCGCTGGTGCGCTGAGGTCTTCCACGCTCTGGCTTCCATCCTGAAGGCAAAGGGTCTGGCCACCTCCGTGGGCGACGAGGGCGGCTTCGCTCCCAACCTGTCCAGCGACGAGGAGACCATCGAGACCATTCTGGCCGCCATCGAGAAGGCCGGTTATCTTCCCGGCAGGGACTTCATGCTGGCCATGGACGCTGCCTCTTCCGAGTGGAAGAGCCCCAAGGGCAAGGGCTTCTACAAGCTGCCCAAGGCCGGCACCGAGTTCACCTCCAGTGAGCTCATCGCACACTGGAAGAAGCTGGTGGAGAAGTACCCCATCATCTCCATCGAGGACGGTCTGGACGAAGAGGACTGGGAAGGCTGGCAGGAGATGACCCGCGAGCTGGGCGGCAAGGTCCAGCTGGTGGGCGACGACCTGTTCGTCACCAACACCGAGCGTCTGGCCAAGGGCATCCAGCTGGGTGCCGGCAACGCCATCCTCATCAAGCTGAACCAGATCGGCTCCGTATCTGAGACTCTGGAAGCCATCAAGATGGCTCACAAGGCCGGCTATACCGCCATCAGCTCTCACCGCTCCGGCGAGACTGAGGACACCACCATCGCCGACCTGGCCGTGGCCCTGAACACCTGCCAGATCAAGACCGGCGCCCCCAGCCGCACCGAGCGTGTGGCAAAGTACAACCAGCTGCTGCGCATCGAGGAGCAGCTGGGCGGCAGCGCCGTCTACCCCGGCATGGCTGCTTTCAACGTGAAGCGCTAATAGCCCTCTCAGGCGCTGGTGCGCCAGCTCTCCCAAAGGGAGAGCCATTGGCAAGCCGGGCCACTCTGAGCTGACCGCTTAAATTTCTCATATCGCAAAAGCTAGTGCTCCGCTGCCCTCTGTAGCGGGGCACTATTGTTTTAGACCAGTCTGAGCTTCTCTCGTCTTGTGCAGACCTTACCGACACGCCAGCGGCTCCCCCTCTGGGGGAGCTGTCACCGGAGGTGACTGAGAGGGCTCTTTTTTGTCATTTCCATGTCAATTTGTCTAAAGTATACAAGAAAAAACATCAAAACTCAGCAAATCGACTATTGCCAATTTGCAACTGATATATTAGAATATAAGTGAGAGAGCGAGGCACTCCTGCCGCGCATAAACGCAAAGCAATGTTAACGGAGGACATCCACTATGCCTATGAAAATGGGTTGGCGCTGGTATGGCGAGGGCAACGACCCCGTCACCCTCAGCGACATCAAGCAGATCCCCGGCGTGACCAGCATCGTCTGGGCGCTGCACAGCAAGATGCCCGGCGAGATCTGGGAGATCGACGAGATCCAGAAGGTCGCAGACCAGATCCACGCTTACGGCTTCGACATGGACGTTGTCGAGTCTGTCAACGTCCACGACGACATCAAGATCGGCCTGCCCACCCGCGATAAGTACATCGAGAACTACAAGCAGTGCATCCGCAACCTGTCCAAGTTCGGTGTCAAGGTCATCTGCTACAACTTCATGCCCATCTTCGACTGGACCCGCACCGACCTGTTCCACCCCGTCGGCGACGGCTCCACCGCACTGTTCTACGAGAAGGACAAGATCAAGGGCGACTACAAGTCCATGGCCGAGTACATCATGTCCTTCACTGAGAAGTACAACATGACCTTCCCCGGCTGGGAGCCGGAGCGGATGGCAAAGCTGGACGAGCTGTTCAAGGCCTACGCCCCTGTCACCAAGGAAAAGCTCTGGGAGAACCTGAAGTACTTCCTCGAAGCCCTGATGCCCACCTGCCGCGAGTGCGACATCAAGATGGCCATTCACATGGACGATCCCCCTTGGGACATCTTCGGCCTGCCCCGCCTGCTGGTGGATGCCGAGAGCATCGACCGCTTCCTGAGCATGGTGGACGACGAGTACAACTGCCTGACCCTCTGCTCCGGCAGCCTGAACGCCAACCCCAACAACAATGTGGCTGAGATCGTCCGCAAGCACTGCGACCGCATCGCATTCGCACACATCCGCAACATCCATCACTTCCCCAACGGCGACTTCTCCGAGGCTGCCCACCGCGACTGCTGCGGCGAGACCGGCATCATCGAGATCCTGCGCGCCTACCATGACTGCGGCTTCGAGGGCTACATCCGCCCCGACCATGGCCGTCAGCTGTGGGAGGAAGGCCCCGGCAGCTGCCGCCCCGGCTACGGCAAGTATGACCGTGCGCTGGGCATCCAGTATATGCTGGGCGTCTGGGACCTGCTGGACCGTCTGGACGAAGAGAAGAAGAAGGGCTGATATATCATGAAGCTGACTGATATCAAGAACGGCAATCTGTCCGCCGAGTGGGCAGAAAAGGGCTACGAGCTGCCCAAGTTCGACGTTGAGGCCGTCAAGGCCAAGACCCACGCAGAACCCACCTGGGTCCACTTCGGCGCCGGCAACATCTTCCGCGCATTCCCGGCTGCCATCCTGAACGACGCCCTGAACAGCGGCAAGTATGACCGCGGCGTCATCGTGGCCGAGAGCTTCGACTACGAGATCATCGACAAGGCTTATCAGCCCTACGACAACCTGAGCCTGCTGGTCTGCCTGAAGTCCACCGGCGACATCGAGAAGAAGGTCATCGCCTCCGTCACCGAGAGCCTGAAGGCGGACTACTCCTTCGGCGCTGACTGGGCACGTCTGGTCGAGATCTTCCAGGCCCCCAGCCTGCAGATGATCTCCTTCACCATCACCGAGAAGGGCTACGGCGTCGCTCCTGCTGACCTCGAGCGCGGCCTGACCCCCGTTCTGGCCATGGGCAAGGTCACTGCCCTGCTCTACGAGCGCTTCAAGGCCGGCAAGCTGCCCCTGACCGTCCAGAGCATGGACAACTGCTCTCACAACGGCGATAAGGTCAAGGCCGCAGTCTTTGCCTACGCCTCCAAGTGGGTCGAGCAGGGCCTGGTCCCCGCCGAGTTCCTGGCCTACATCAAGGACGAGACCAAGATCACCTTCCCCTGGAGCATGATCGACAAGATCACTCCCCGCCCGGATGCCAAGGTTCAGAAGATGCTGGCTGACGACGGTTTTGAGGACAACTACACCATCGTCACCGAGAAGCACACCTTCACCGCTCCCTTCGTCAACGCCGAGGAGACCCAGTACCTCTGCATCGAGGACCACTACACCAATGGCCGTCCTCCGCTGGAGCTGGGCGGTGTCCTCTACTGCGACCGCGAGACCGTCGATAAGATCGAGAAGATGAAGGTCTGCACCTGCCTCAACCCCCTGCACACCGCCATGTCCATCTACGGCTGCATGCTGGGCTACACCCTCATCTCCGCTGAGATGGCCGATGAGGACCTGCGCAGCTTCATCCAGAAGATCGGCTACATCGAGGCGATGCCCGTCGTCGTTGACCCCGGCGTTCTGAACCCCTACGAGTTCATCGGCGCTGTCATCAACCGCCGTCTGCCCAACCCCTTCATGCCCGACGCTCCCCAGCGTATCGCCACCGATACCTCCCAGAAGCTGGCGATCCGCTTCGGCGAGACCATCAAGGCTTACGAGGAGCGCGGTCTGGACAAGTCCAACCTCATCCTCATCCCGCTGGTGCTGGCAGGCTATGCCCGCTACCTGAAGGGCATCGACGACAATGGCCGGCCCTTCGAGATCTCTCCCGATCCGCTGCTGGCTGAGCTGCAGGCCATCGTCAACCCCTTGGAGGTCAAGGAAGGCGAGCAGGACTTCTCCTGCCTGAAGGCTCTGTACAGCCGCACCGATGTCTTCGGCGTGGACCTGTACGCCGTCGGTCTGGGCGAGAAGATCGAGTCCATGGCCAAGGAGCTGTTCGCAGGCCCCGGCGCTGTCCGCGCTGCCCTGCACAAGTACGTCAAGGCCCGCTGATCCAAGCGTCCCCTGACTTCATACGCCATTTCCGCGCCCATGCTGCGTTTTGCTTTGCCGCAGCATGGGTTTTTATGATGTCTTTTTTCCGGCACAGGAAAAGCCGCCGGGCCTTGCGGCCCGACGGCTTTTCTTATGATAGGAGGATCAAAAATGATCGTAGACTATCTTATTCAGTTCAGGATGGTCTGCTCGGTCTCGACGTCGAACAGGTGGACCTTGTGGGGATCGAAGGCGAGGCGGACGGTGTCTCCGTTGCGGGCCTTGGAGGTGGGAGCGACGCGGGCGGTCATCTTGTTGCCCTTGTACTCCAGGTACAGGTAGATCTCAGCGCCCA
>OBZR01000564.1_pt1 | contig 20471 bp, 16 predicted proteins | sample 1495541 | NCBI WGS metagenome assembly OBZR01 (sample SAMEA2580240, study PRJEB22360) | human gut metagenome | biome: human gut; feature: human-associated habitat; material: faeces | place: Denmark | collected 2008/2010 | reverse complement strand
TGCGCCTCGGCCACCCCCATCTACGCAGCCGCCAGCGGCTATGTGCAGGTGGCGGGCTGGTCCAGCGGCGGCTACGGCAACTATGTCATCATCTACCACGGCAAAATGTCCGATGGCAACCAGTACAGCACCCTGTACGGCCACATGCGGTCGGTCGCCACCTCGGCGGGCAAGTATGTCCAGCAGGGCGAGATCATCGGTTATGTGGGCAGCACGGGCAACTCTACCGGCAACCACCTCCATCTGGAGGTCTGGAAGGGCGGCTCCAAGGCCAATGCCGTCAACCCCCGTGGTTATATCCCCATGAAATAATCTGCATTGTATCAAAGGAGGCCGTCAGGGCTTATGAAGGAAGAAAAACGCAAGCGCATCCTGCGCGTGGGCTGTCTGATCCTGGCAGGGATCTTTGCACTTTCCATGCTGGGCAGCGTGGTTATGATGCTGCTGGTCTGACAGAGGAGGGAAGAAGATGAACCGTAAGATATCGGTCGGCATGGCGGTCAGCATCGTCATCCTGGCCATGACCGTTACCTTTTCCATTACCATGCTGGTGGCGATGCGCCTGTTTGACAGCACCGTTTCCAGCGTGAAGGAAAAGGAAAGCATGTACAACAAGATCGCTGAGGTGGACCGCTATGTCCGCAGCAACGATTACTATCCCATTGATGAGACCACCCTCTACGACCGCCTGACGGCTGGCTACCTGCTGGGCACCGGCGACAAGTACGCCCGCTATTTCAGCGCCACCGCCTATACGGAGCTGATGAACACCCAGAACGGCACCCTGATCGGCATCGGCGTGGAGCTGGCTGTGGATCAGTCCGGCTATGCCAAGGTCATCAAGGTCTACGATGAATCCCCCGCCAAGGAGGCCGGCATTCAGGTCGGCAACTACATCACCGCTGTGGACGGCACCGATGTCAAGAGCATGAGCAGCGTGGATGCCATCCAGACCCGCCTGCGCGGCGAGAGCGGCACCACCGTCAATGTGACCTGGCTGGACAGCGAGGCCGCCGAGCATACCGCTGACCTGACCCACTCCGGCTACAGCTCCACCACCGTGGATTACCAGATGGTGCAGGGCAATGTGGGCTACATCCGGATCCGCCAGTTTGATTCCACCACCCCCAGCGAGCTGGATTACGCCATCCGCAGCCTGAGCGCCAGCGGCGCAGGCAGCCTGGTGTTTGACCTGCGCGACAACGGCGGCGGCCTGCTGGACGATGCCATTCAGTGCATCGACCTGATCGCCCCGGAGGGCACGCTGGCCTTTGCTGAGGACAAGAACGGCACCCAGACCCTGCTGGGCACCAGCACCAGCGAGTCCCGGATCGACCTGCCCGTTGTCTGCCTGGTCAACGGCAGCACCGCCAGCGCGGCGGAGCTCTTTGCCAGCAGCCTGCGCACCCTGAATGGTGCCCGTCTGGTGGGTACCACCACGCAGGGCAAGGGCACCATCCAGAGCAGCCCCCAGCGCCTGTCCGATGGCAGTGCCGTGGTGGTCACCGTGGCAAAGCTGGTCTGCGGCGACGGCAGCTGCTTTGACGGCACCGGCCTGACCGTGGATGTGGAGCGGCCCCTGACTGCGGACGAGCAGACCGCATACTATGATTACACTGTGGAGAACGATCCCCAGATCCAGCGTGCCGTGAGCACTGCCCAGCAGATGAGCGGCACCACCACCGTGAGCGGTGTCAACGAAGCGGCTTCCAGTGAGGCTGCCGACAGTGCCGCCGCCGAGAGCGTAGCGGAAGGGGACGCTGAGGCTGCATCTGCCGAGAGCACTCCGGCAGAGACCGCGCCCGCCGAAAGTGAAGCAGCAGGGGAGAGCACTGCGTCCAGTAGTCAAGAATAAGAGAACAACCCTCTCCGTCAGCGCTGACGCGCTGCCACCTCTCCCGAAGGGCGAGGTCTTGGCAATTCATGCAAAGTTTGTGGTTTTGTCAAAAGCTCCCCCTTTGGGGGAGTTGGCGAGCGAAGCGAGACTGAGAGGGTTATTTTGGAAAAGAAAGGATAGAGCCATGCCCGAACTGACCGACCTGTCTTATGTGCGCGCCCTGTGCGAAAAATATGATTTTGCCCTTTCCAAGGGCTTTGGCCAGAACTTTATCGTCAACCCTGGTTTGCCCCCCAAGATCGTGGATGCCAGCGGCGTGGACAAGCGCTACGGCGTGCTCGAGATCGGCCCCGGCATCGGCGTGCTGACCCGGGAGCTGGCAAAGCGGGCAGCAAAGGTGGTCTCCATCGAGGTGGACGAGCGCCTGCCGCCCCTGCTGGCCGAGACCATGGCCGGTGTGGACAATTTCAAGCTGGTGTTGCAGGATGTGCTCAAGGTGGACCTGAAAGCCCTGATCGCGCAGGAGTTCCCCGGGATGCCGGTGGCAGTCTGCGCCAACCTGCCCTACTATATCACAAGCCCTATTGTGATGAAGCTGCTGGGTGACCGCCTGCCCATCGAGAGCCTGACTGTGATGGTGCAGAAGGAAGCTGCCGATCGTCTGGCTGCCGCCCCGGGCACCCGGGCCTCCAGTGCCATCAGCTGTGCGGTGAGCTATTACGCGACCTCTAAGATGATGTTCACCGCCGCCCCGGGCAGCTTTTACCCGGCCCCCAAGGTGACCAGCGCTGTGGTGCGGATGGAGATCCGCCCCACCCCCGCCGTGCAGGTGGAGGACGAGGAGGGCTACTTTGCCCTTGTGCGCGCGGCTTTTGGCCAGCGGCGCAAGACTGCGGCCAATGCCATTGCCAGCGGCCTGGGGATGCCCAAGGATGCCGTGACCGCTGCCATTGAAGCCGCCGGTTTCGATGCCCGCATCCGTCCCGAGGCCCTGACGCTGGAGGATTTTGCAAAGATCCAGAACGCACTGGCCCGGTGACTTGTTTTAATAATTCGGTTTTCCAAAAGCAGGAGCTCTTCGCAAAGCGTGGAGCGCCTGCTCTTTTAGAATATAAAGCAGAAAATACAGTGTCTTTTTGACAAGAACAATTCCGGTTATTTTGTCCGCAGCATTGTCTGTTAAATTTCCTGCACGCTTTACCATGTAAAAGCAAATATATTTCATCGTTTTTGCGCGGCAGACTTTGCTTTTTGAAGAAAAAGCTGTGTGTGCTCCATTGACATCTTTTTATTTCAATGGTACAATATATGACGTGTTAAGGTTTTGCGGGAGGAGCACAGGTGCAGACAGAGGGGTCTGTTTCTGCGCTCTTTTGTATTCCCTGGCAATACAGGATTCAAAAAACCTCCGCAGAATAGTGGGAAAACAGCAGGACATCCCGCCCTGCACCATGCACTGAAGCACGGAATTATTATAGGGAGGAAAACACAATGAACAACAACTACGAGTCTCATGCAATCAGCCGCCGCAGCTTTCTGAAGGCTTCCGGTGTCGTTGGTGCCGCCGGCATTCTGGCCGCCTGCGGCGGCAACTCTGGCAGCAGCTCCACCGCTGCTTCCTCTGGTGCTACCAGCGCTCCCAACACCACCGGCGCTACCCCGCTGAAGGAGTTCATCTCCTGGGAGAGCACCAACCGTGAGCTGGAGAGCTGGAACATGCTGTACAGCCAGATGGCTTCCGACATGAATGTCACCACCAACCTGTGGGAAGGCCTGCTGAGCTTTGACTGCTACGGCAAGGCCGTGCCTTCCGTGGCCAAGGAGTGGAGCCACAATGAGGACTCTTCCGTTTGGACCTTCAACCTCCGTGACGATGTGGACTGGGTGGATGTGAACGGCGAAGTCAAGGCTCACCTGACCAGCAAGGACTTCCTCGTGGGTCTGGAGTGGGTGCTGAACGCAGCCAAGAACCAGGCCAACAACACCTCCATGCCCAACGAGACCCTGACCGGTGCTGCTGATTACTATCAGAAGACCAGCGATATGGGCGATGCTGCTGCCGACCTGACCTACCAGGATATGCTGGACGCAGGCGTTGGCGTTGAGGCTCCGGATGATTACACCCTGGTCTTTACCTGCAAGGATCCCTGCCCCTACTTCGATACCGTTGCTGCCTACACCAGCTTCTACCCCGCCTCTGAGGATCTGATCAACGAGCTGGGCGTTGAGGGCTTCCGTGCCTGCGACTACACCAACATGTGGTACAATGGTCCCTATGTGGTGGAGGAGTTCATCAGCCAGAACACCAAGAGCTACATTCCCAACCCCAACTACTTTGGTGCAAACGATGTGTCCCGCTTCGACCGCTTCACCGTTACCATGATCAGCGACCAAACCGTTACCTTCCAGCTGTACCAGAACCGTGAGCTGGACGAGATGGATGTGGGCGAGAGCACCCTGACCACCATCCAGGCTGATCCCAACAGCGAGTACAATCAGCAGCTGTGCGAGAAGCGCCCCAAGAAGTTCAGCTACCAGATGCACTTCAACTACCAGAAGAACAACGAGGACGGCACCCCCGACGACAACTGGAACAAGGCGATTGCCAACACTGCTTTCCGTCAGTGCTTCTACAAGGGCCTGGAGATGACCAACTGGTATGCACGTACCAACAAGATCAACCCCCTGAAGTGCGAGAACGACTACTACACCATGCCCGGTGTCTGCTACAACACCCAGGGCCAGGAGTACTCCACCCTGGTTGCCAAGGAGATGGGCTTCGACAAGGAAGCATACGATGGCAAGACCATGATCCGTCTGCGTGCCAACAACGGCGACATCGCTGACCTGAAGAAGCAGGCCATGGACGAGCTGAGCGCCATCGGCGTCACCTTCCCTGTCCACGCTGCTTACTACATCATCGCCGGTTCCACCTCCGCTCTGGATAACGCTACTGTCCTGAAGCAGTGCTTCACCGACAGCTTCGGCGATGACTTCATCGTGCTGGACATCAAGACTTTCGTCTCCTCCATCACCCAGGAAGTCCGTAATCCTCAGCTGCAGAGCTTCGTCATCAACGGCTGGGGCGCTGACTACGGCGATCCCGTCAACTTCGTTGGTCAGGAGATCCTGCACGACGACAACGCCTACTACAGCTGGTACTACTCCAACATCGCCAAGATCGTGGAGGCCGGCCCCGCTGACTGGCAGAAGGATCTGGTGGCCTGCTACGAGGAGTTCACCGATCTGGTCAATACCGCAAAGGCCATCGTTGATGATACCGATGCCCGCTACGCTGCCTTCGCAAAGGCTGAGGCCAGCATGCTGAACAACGTTCTGGCCTGCCCCTGCTACTTCGATGTTTCCTGGACTCTGACCCACGCCAACGAGTACAGCAAGATCAACGCTATTTATGGTCCCTGCAACTACAAGGCTGTGAACTGGGAGACCAGCGAAGAGGCTTACACCACCGAGCAGTACGAGGAGTTCGCCGCTGCATTCGACGCAGCTACCAAGGCTTAAGTTCCCCGTTTCCCCGCCCGAAAGGGTAGAAATAAAAGTTAAGGGTTCGATAACATGTTAAAATACACGGTTAAGCGGCTGCTCCAGTCGCTTGTCACAATCTTTCTGATCGCAACAGCAGTTTTCCTGATGATGCGCTGCCTGCCGACGGACTACTACTTCACTGAGGAACAGCTCATGAAGTTTACCGATCAGCAGAAGACCGCTGCTCTGGAAGCAGCTGGCCTGACCGATCCCATCCCCACCCAGCTGGTCAAGTTCTATAACAACCTGCTGCATCTGGACTTTGGCACTTCCCGCCGCATTCAGAACGGTGCCCCGGTGGTCAAGGTCATTGGCAAAAAGTTTGGTGTCTCCATGCGTCTGGGCCTCACCGCCTCCGCCATCTCTCTGGTGGTCGGTGTGCTGATGGGCATCCTGCAGGCGGCATTCAAGGACAAGGTATTCGACTGGATCGGCACGGCCTACACCGTGTTCGTCAACGCGGTCCCGTCGCTGGTGTCGTATTCTCTGGTGCTGGTCTTTGGTTCCAAGTACCTGGGATTCCCCACGCTGTACTCCACCCGCAATGTGAGTGCTTCCAGCGTGCTGCCCATCACCTGCCTTTCGCTGGCATCCATTGCAGGCTATGCCCTGTGGACCCGCCGCTACATGGTGGATGAGCTGACCCGCGACTATATCAAGCTGGCCCGTGTCAAGGGCCTGAGCTCCCGCGAGATCATGTTTAAGCATGTTCTGCGCAACGCCATGGTTCCCATGGTGCAGTATATCCCCCAGTCCATCCTGCTGACGGTGGGCGGCTCCCTGCTGATGGAACGGTTCTTCTCCGTTCCCGGCATGGGCCCCCTGCTGACGGATGCCATCCAGCGCTATGACCTGAACGTTGTGCAGACCCTGGTCATCCTCTACGCTGTGCTGGGCATCGTGGGCGTGTTCCTGGGCGATGTGCTGATGATGGTGGTTGACCCCCGTATTACTCTGACCGGAAAGGAGGAGGCTCGCTGATGGCTAAGGCATCGGATTTTGAGGGCAAGAAGCCCGAAGAACTGTTCTACTTTGTGGATTATTCCCCGGAAGAAGCTGAACGCATCGGCTACTCCAACTATTCCTATTGGGGTTCTGTCATCCAGAACTTCCTCAAGCAGAAGGTCGCTGTCTTCTGCCTGATCTTGTTCCTGGCGCTGACGGTGTTCTCCTTCATTGCGCTGGGCATCGGCAAGTATCACTACACTACCCTGATCTCTGATTCCAGCAAGGCTTTCATCAAGCCCAACAGTGAGTACTGGTTCGGTACCGACAACCTGGGCCGTGACTACTGGTGCCAGGTGTGGTATGCCACCCAGGTTTCCATCCGTCTGGCTCTGGTGGTCGCCGTGGGCGAGAGCATCGTGGGCGTGATCTTCGGCCTGATCTGGGGCTATGTGCGCAGTCTGGACCGCTTCTTCACGGAGCTGTACAACCTGATCGACAACGTGCCCTATATCATTTATATGACCCTGATCGCCCTGATGGTGGGTCAGAGCTTCTGGATCATGGCCATCTCCATGATCGCCATCAACTGGCTTTCTATGGCACGCCGTGTCCGCAACATGGTGTTCATGTTCCGTGATCGCGAGTATAACCTCGCGTCCCGCTGCCTGGGCACCCCGCTGTGGCGCGTGCTGACCAAGAACATCCTGCCGTATCTGGTCTCCGTTATCATCCTGCGCATGGCACTGTCCATCCCGGGCACCATCAATCTGGAATCCACGCTGTCCTACCTGGGCCTGGGCCTGGGCATCGACACGCCTTCTCTGGGTTTGATCCTGAGCAAGGTGCGCGGCTTCTTCCTGGATTATCCGTACCTGCTGGTTTTCCCTGCATCCATCGTGTCCATCATTTCCATTTCTTTCTATATCATGGGCAACGCTTTGTCGGATGCGGCTGATCCGCGCAACCACGTTTGATAGATTGGAGAGAGACGTAAATGGATAGACAACCGATTATCTCTGCCAAAGACGTGGAGATCACTTTCAGCCTGCGCGGCCGCAAGCTGAACGCCATCCGCAAGTGCTCGCTGGACCTGTACGAAGGCGAGACCCTTGCCATCGTGGGCGAGTCCGGCTCGGGCAAGTCCGTATTCACCAAGAACTTTGTGGGTATGCTGGATGCCAACGGTAAGATCACCGGCGGCTCCATCATGTTTGAAGGCCGCGATATGACCAAGTTCACCGAGAAGGATTGGCTGGGTGTCCGCGGCAAGAAGATCGCCATGGTCATGCAGGACCCCATGACCAGCCTGAACCCGCTGAAGAAGATCGGCAAGCAGATTCAGGAGAGCATTGAGCATCACCAGGGTCTGAAGGGCGAGGAAGCCAAAAAGGCTGCCATCGAGATGCTGGGCAAGGTGGGTATCCCCGACCCCGAGCGTCGGTACGAGCAGTACCCCCACGAGTTCTCCGGCGGTATGCGTCAGCGTGTCGTCATTGCCATTGCAGCGGCCTGCCGCCCGCAGATCCTGATCTGCGACGAGCCCACCACTGCACTGGACGTGACCATTCAGGCACAGATCCTGCAGCTGATCCGCGACCTGCAGAAGGAACTGGGTATGTCCGTTATCTACATCACCCATGACCTGGGTGTTGTGGCAAACGTGGCTGACCGTGTGGCCGTGATGTATGCCGGCCAGATCGTGGAATACGGCACAGTGGAGGAGATCTTCTACGACGCATGGCACCCCTACACCTGGGCTCTGCTGCAGGCTCTGCCTCAGCTGGGTACCAAGGGTGAGGCCCTGCCCACCATCGACGGTACGCCGCCGAACCTGTTCAATGAGATCAAGGGCGATGCATTTGCACCCCGCAACAAGCACGCGCTGGCCATCGACTTCGTGGCAGAACCTCCGTTCTTCCAGGTGTCCGAGACCCACGCGGCAAAGACCTGGTATCTGGACCCCCGGGCTCCCAAGATGGAACGCCCCCACTCCATCCAGAACCTGCGTGAGAAAATGGGAAAGATGGGAGGTTCCAACTTAAATGGCTGAGCGTGAAAAGCTGATTGAGCTGAAAGACCTTCAGATCACCTTTGGCTCCGGCAAAAAGAAGTTCGTGGCCGTGGACCACGTCAATTTTGACATCTACAAGGGCGAGACCTTCTCGCTGGTCGGCGAGTCCGGCTCCGGCAAGACCACCATTGGCCGTGCCATCTGCCGCATCAACCCGACTTCCGGCGGCGACATCTTCTTCAAGGGCCAGAAGATCAACGGCAAGATCTCCAAGGAACTGGACAGAGAGGTCATCCGTAAGATCCAGATGATCTTCCAGGACCCCATGGCTTCGCTGAACGAGCGCGCCAAGGTGGAGTATATCATTGCTGAGGGCCTGCTGAACCATCATCTCTACAAGGACCAGGAAGACCTGCATGAAAAGGTGATGAACGCCCTGCATGAGGTCGGCCTGCTGCCGGAGTTTGCCTCCCGCTTCCCCCACGAGTTCTCGGGCGGTCAGCGCCAGCGCATCGGCATTGCCCGTGCACTGGTCATGGAGCCGGAGTTCATCGTGGCCGACGAGCCCATCTCTGCACTGGATGTCTCCATCCGTGCACAGGTGCTGAACCTGCTGAACGAGATGAAGAAGAGCCGTGGCCTGACCTACCTGTTCATTGCACATGACCTGTCGGTGGTCCGGTTCATCTCGGATCGTATCGCTGTTATCAGCAAGGGCCGTATCGTGGAGCTGGCTGAGGCGGAGGAGCTGTTCCTCCATCCGCTGCATCCCTACACCAAAGCCCTGCTGAGCGCGGTTCCCATCCCTGACCCCAGCCTTGAAAAGCACAAGAAGCTGCTGGTCTATGACCCCTCGATCCACGATTACAGCGTGGACAAGCCGGTCTGGGAAGAGATTGCAAACGGCCACTTCGTGTATGGCAACCAGCGTGAGCTGGAGGGCTACCGCAAGGAGTATGAAAGCCAGCTGTAAGCTGAACCGCTTTCCTGTATTTTAACACAATGACCCCGCCGCGCTGGGAGCTTTCCCGCGCGGCGGGGTTTTGTGCTGTCAGGGAGCAAAAAGCAGAACCGGACGCTTCAAAAACGTCCGGTTCTGCTTTTTGCGATTGGCTATTGGTTCACGCGATCAGGCCTGAGTGGCTGCATCGAATGCGGCAGCAAACGCATCGTACTGTTCGGTGGTGTAGGCCTCCTCGCTGGTCTCCCAATTCACAGCCTTGTAGTTGCAGGGACCATACATAGCGTTGATCTTGCTGTACTCGTTGACGTGAGTCAGGCACCAGGTGATATCGTAGACGGTGGGGAAGATCAGGTTCTCGTCCAGGAAGTAAGCCTCGGCCTTGGCAAATGCGGCGTAGCGTGCATCGGTGTCGTCAACGATGGCACGGCCCTCGTTCACCAGATCGGTGAACTTCTCGTAGGCGGCAACCAGCTCGGTCTGGTAGCTGGCGGGGCCATTGTTCACAATGCCTGCGATGTTGGTCATGTTGCAGCTGTAGTAAGCATTGTCGTCGTGAACGATGATCTGGGTCAGGAAGTTGATGGGATCGCCGAAGTCAGCGCCCCAGCCCATGTGGACGAAGCTCTGCAGCTTGGGTGCCACGACCTCCTTCATGGTGGAGGACACGAAGGTGTTGATATCCAGCACGATGAAGTCATCGCCGAAGCTGTCGGTGAAGCACTGCTTCAGCACGGTTGCGCTGTCCAGAGCGGAGGTGGAGCCAGCCAGAATATAGTAGGAGCAGTGAACAGGGAAGGTGACACCAATGGCGCTCAGCTCTTCCATGGCCTGCTTCTTCAGCTCGGTGATGTCACCGTTGTTGGCGCGCAGGCGCTTCATGGTCTTGCCATCGTAAGCCTCGCCGTCCAGACCCATCTCCTTGGCCACCAGGTTGGTGTAGTCGGTGCCGTCAGAGGTGTAGCACAGGCCCTTCATGGTGAAGAAGTCGTTCTCGCACTTCAGGGGATTGATGGGGTTGTAACGGGCGAAGAACTTGTTCAGCACCATGCCCTTGGAGAAGCACTGACGGAAGGCCTTGTTGGCAATGGCCTTGTTCCAGTTCTCATCGGGGGTGCCATCGGTGTTCTTCTTGTCGTAGTTGAAGATGAAGCAGTAGCTGAACTTCTTGGCACGCTTTTCGCACAGCTGCTGATTGTACTCGTTGGAAGGATCGGACTGAATGGTGGTGATGTTGCTCTCGCCCAGGTCCACCTCGTCCAGTTCGCGGCTCTGATACAGCTGCAGGCTGATGGAACCGTCGCTGATCATGGTGACAGTGAAGCGCTCAAAGCGGCTGACGTTGGCAGCATCGTAGTAGTTGGGGTTGGGGATGTAGCTCTTGGTGTTGCCCTGGATGTACTCCTCCACCACATAGGGTCCGTTGTACCACATGGTGGTGTTGTCGCAGCTCCGGAAGCCATCGACACCCAGCTCCTCGATCAGAGCAGGGGCCACGGGGTAGAAGCTGTTGTAGGCGGCAACGGTATCAAAATAGGGGCAGGCGCTGGGGCAGGTGAACACCAGAGTGTAATCATCCGGAGCCTCAATGCCCACACCGGCAGCCAGCATGTCCTCGTAGGTCATGTCAGCAGCAGCGTCACCGGCTTCCTTGGTCAGCTCGTAGTACTCGTAAGCACCCACAATGGTATCGTTGGGCATGGAGGTGTTGTTGGCCTCGTTCTTGATGGCGTTCATCACCCATTCAAAACCAACCAGGAAGTCCTTGCTGGTCAGGTGAGCCTTCACCTCACCGTTGCAATCCACCCAGTCCACGTCGTCCCGCAGGTGGAAGGTCCAGACAGTGGCATCCTCATTGTGCTCCCAGCTGGAAGCGATGGCGGGCACCACCTTGCCGTAGCAGTCAAAGCTCAGCAGGCCGTCCCACAGGTTTGTGACCACGTTGGCATCTTCAGCCTTCTGGGTGTACAGCATGTTCCAGCTTTCCAGCTCACGGTTGCCGCTCTCAAAGGAGATGAACTCCTTCAGGGGGGTAGCGCCGGTGGAGTTGGGGGCAGCAGCGCCGCTGGCGGCAGCACCATTGCCGGTGTTGTTGGACTTTTCGCCGCAGGCTGCCAGCAGGCTGGCGGCACCCACAGCACCTGCACCCTTCAGGAAGGTGCGGCGATCAAAATTGAAGCTCATTGGATGATCCTCCCAGATCTTGCGCGGACAGAGCCGCGCGTTTTTCCTTTTCCTAAACGCAGTGAGGCTGTCTGCCTTTCCAAAAAGTGCACAGGAAAGACAAAAGTCGCACCACGGTATATTTTAGCACTTTACTGGAAAGAAGTCAATCCGCAACAGCATAGAATTGGAAACAAAACAGTGACAAACACTTTCATGGAAAAAGAATGTGGAAAAAATTACTATAAAATGGAAAGAACTGTATATCTGTGAAGAACAGGCGAAAGAGAGAAACTGTTCACGCTGTGCGCACAAAACAGCTATCTTTTTTCACAAAAACATGATACAATAAAATGTATCTGTATCAATAAGGAGCGCACCATGAAGAAACTGACCTCGATGTACAAACGCTACATGTTCCACCCCATTTTATATAAGACCGTGACCCGCACCTCCATTGTGGCCGTGCTGATGCTGCTGTGGCAGCGCTATGTCAGCGATGGCACGTTTACCATCTGGGAGGCCCCGGGCTTTCTGTGCGGCGTGGTGCTGCTCATCTGGGGCTGGGTGGACTACCTGCGGCTGGATGGCGTGACCATCCACCATCTGCTGGAGGAATTCAAGGGGATGGGCAAGCGGCAGAAAAAGATCCACTCCACCCGCTCCATCATCGACTATGCGGATGAGAAGATTGTCTCCTTTGAGGAGCTGGAACCCGAGGAGCGCACCTATTGCAGCCTGCTCTCCAATCTGGTGCTGGGCCTGCCGCTGGTCGCTGCTGCGCTGATCGCCAGCGCACTGTAAGGGGGCCGCAGCATGGAACAAGAGCACAAGCAGCTGGTCATCGGCATTCTGGCCCATGTGGACAGCGGCAAAACCACCCTTTCCGAAGCCCTGCTCTACGGCACCGGCACCATCCGCAAGCTGGGCCGGGTGGACCATAAGGATGCCTTTCTGGACACCGACGCGCTGGAAAAGGCGCGCGGCATTACCATTTTCTCCAAACAGGCCCTCTTCACGGCGGGCGATACCGATTTTACCCTGCTGGACACCCCGGGCCATGTGGATTTTTCCACGGAGACCGAGCGGACACTGCAGGTGCTGGATTATGCAGTGCTGGTCATCAGCGGCACCGACGGCGTGCAGAGCCATACCGAGACGCTCTGGCGGCTGCTGCGGCGGTACCGCATCCCCACCTTTGTGTTCGTGAACAAGATGGACCTGCCCGGCCCGGGCAGGGAAGCGCTTCTGACCCAGCTGAACCGTCGGCTGGGGGATGGCTTTGTGGATTTTGGGGCAGAGCAGGCCGACCGGGACGAGGCGCTGGCTCTCTGCGATGAGCGGCTGATGGAGACGATGCTGGACCGGGGAATCCTGACCGATACCGATCTCATCCCCGCCATTGCCCGGCGGCATGTGTTTCCCTGCTGGTTTGGCTCAGCCCTGAAGCTGCAGGGTGTGGATGCGCTGGTGGAGGGCCTTGACCGCTATACCCGCCCGGCCCCCGCGCTGGAAGCCTTCGGGGCCAAGGTGTTCAAGGTGAGCCAGGATGAGCAGGGAAACCGCCTGACCTGGCTGCGGGTGACCGGCGGCGCGCTCAAGGTGAAAGCCCAGCTCACCGGAGAGGTCGACGGGGAGCCATGGGCCGAAAAGGCCAACCAGCTGCGGCTCTATTCCGGCGCAAAGTTTACGCTGGCAGAGTGCATCGGCCCCGGCCAGGTGTGCGCCGTCACCGGCCTGACCAAAGCCCGCCCCGGCGAGGGTCTGGGGGCGGAACGGGACAGCGACCTGCCGGTGCTGGAGCCGGTGCTGAGCTATCAGGTGCTGCTGCCCGAGGGCGCAGACGTGCACGCCGCGCTGGGAAAGCTCCATCGGCTGGAAGAAGAGGAGCCCCAGCTCCATGTGGTCTGGAACGAGACCCTGGGCGAGATCCATGTCCAGCTGATGGGCGAGATCCAGCTGGAGGTGCTGAAAAGCCTGCTGGCCGAGCGGTACGGGCTGGAGGTCAGCTTCGGCCCCGGCGGCATCCTGTATAAGGAGACCATCACCGAAGCCATGGAGGGCGTGGGCCACTACGAGCCCCTGCGCCACTATGCGGAAGTCCACCTCAAGCTGGAGCCGCTGCCCCGGGGCAGCGGGATGCAGTTTGCCGCCGACTGCCGGGAAGAGGTGCTGGACAAGAACTGGCAGCGGCTGGTGCTGACTCACCTTGAGGAAAAGCAGCATCTGGGCGTGCTCATCGGGGCACCCCTGACCGATGTGAAGATCACCCTCATTGCGGGCCGCGCACACCTCAAGCACACCGAGGGCGGCGACTTCCGGCAGGCGACCTACCGCGCCGTCCGGCAGGGCCTGATGATGGCAGACCAGATCCACAAGACCCAGCTGCTGGAGCCGTGGTATGCCTTCCGGCTGGAGCTGCCCTCTGACAACGTGGGACGCGCCATGAACGATATCCAGAACATGGGCGGCAGCTTTGACCCGCCCGAGACCGGAGCCGACGGGGATACCACCCTGCTCACCGGCACGGCACCGGCCTCCACCATGCGCAGCTACCCCATGGAGGTGGTGGGCTACACCCGGGGCAGGGGACACCTGACCCTGACGCTGGACGGCTACCGTCCCTGCCACAATGCAGCAGAGGTCATCGAGGCCGCGGGCTATGAGCCGGAACACGACCTCGACAACCCGGCGGATTCGGTGTTCTGCGCCCACGGGGCCGGATTTGTGGTGCCCTGGGAACAGGTGCGCAGCCACATGCATGTAGACAGCGGCTGGGGCAAGACTGCAAAGACCGAGGAAACGGTGCAGGCCCGCCCCCGCCGGATGGCTGCCTATCGTGCTACTTTGGAAGAGGATGCTGAGCTGCTGAAGATCTTTGAACAGACCTATGGGCCAATTAAGCGGGACCCGCTGGCGGCGTTCCGCCCCACCCAGAAGCGGGAACGTCCTGATTTCAACGCCGAGCAGTGGGAGATCCAGCCTGAATACCTGCTGGTGGACGGCTACAACATCATCTTTGCATGGGACGAGCTGAACGCACTCTCCAAAGAGAGCCTGGAAGCGGCCCGCCACAGGCTGATGGACATCCTCTGCAACTATCAGGGCTTCAAAAAGTGCGTGCTCATCCTTGTGTTTGATGCTTACCGTGTGCCGGGCAGCCCCGGCAGCATAGAGCAGTACCACAATATCCATGTGGTCTACACCCGGGAAGCCGAGACCGCCGATATGTTCATCGAGCGTGTCACCCATGAGATCGGCAAGGGCCGCCGCGTCCGCGTGGCCACCTCCGATGGCATGGAACAGGTCATCATTCTGGGCCATGGTGCCCTCCGTGTCTCTGCCCGCATGTTCCATGAAGAGGTGCAGGAGGCGGAGAAGGAGATCCGGAGGTATTTGCAGGGAACGGATTAAACCTCTCCGTCATCCCTGCGGGATGCCACCGTCCGGGTTGCGGCTCCCAGCGTCCGCTTCGTGCAAAATTTTGCACTTGCGTCCCGCTGGCCGCTGCCCCAACAACTCCTTCCTGTTTCCGCCACTGGCGGCGGTCGTCGTTGCTGCCCTAATAGGGGAGGCCTTGGCAAAGAGGGTGAGCTTTACGAAATGCCAAGGGCCCCCCTATTAGCGGGGGCTGTCACGCAAAGCGTGACTGGGGGGTTAAACCACAGTAGGAAAGGAGCCGCCTATGTTCGAAACAACTTCTGATTTTGTTTGGCAGAAGATCCAGCCCCGCCCCCGGGACGCGCATAAGGGGACCTTTGGCTCCGTGCTGGCGGTGGCGGGCAGTGCGTCCTACCGGGGTGCGGCGGCGCTGGCCGTGGAAGGTGCCCTGCGCACCGGGGCCGGTATCGTTACGTTGGCAAGTGTGGAGCCGGTGCTGGCGGCTGTGGCCGCCCGCCTGCCCGAGTGCTGTCTCTGCCCCTGCGGAGCGGGGGCCGAGGGCGGCATCTCGCCCCAGAATATCGACCGCATCCGGCGGCAGAAGGCCTCTGTTCTGCTGGCGGGCCCCGGGCTGGGCTATACGGCCCAGAGCGCGGCCCGTGCCGCCGAGACCCGGGCACTGGTAAAAACACTCCTGCCCGGTTTTTCCGGCAGTGCAGTGCTGGATGCGGATGGCCTGAACGCCGCCGCTGACCTGCTCCAAACGGAAAAAATGCTTCACCCTCAAGGAGAACTGATTTTAACGCCCCACCCCGGCGAGATGGCCCGGCTGACCGGGCGCTCTGCGGCAGAGATCAACGCGGACCGGGAAGGCACGGCGCTGCGCTATGCGAAAGCATGGAATGCTGTGGTGGTGCTGAAGGGGGCGCACACCGTCATTGCAGGGCCGGATGGCCGCTGTGCGGTCAATCCCACCGGCAACCCGGGGCTTTCCCGGGGCGGCAGCGGGGATGTGCTGGCGGGCATGACCAGCGCACTGCTGGCCTGCGGTCTGCCTGCCTTTGAGGCCGCTGCCTGTGCCGTTTATCTCCACGGTGCAGCTGCCGACCGTGCCGCTGCCCTGCACGGGGAAACCGGGATGCTCCCGCATGATCTGCTGGATGCGCTGGGGACTCTGTTTGCCGAAAACGGGCGCTGAGCAAGGGGACGATCCCATCAAAAAAAGAAACGCTTCCTTTCCTCTGGATTTGTGTTATACTGGAGCTATCCAAAACACAACGATCTGCCGGAAAGGAAGCGTTTCTTTTATGGTTCCTGCACTGGAAAAAATCATTGCCGAGAGCGACCGTATCGTCTTTTTTGGCGGCGCGGGGGTCTCCACCGAAAGCGGCATCCCCGATTTCCGCAGCGTGGACGGCCTGTACCACCAGAAGTACGATTACCCGCCCGAGACCATCCTGAGCCACACCTTCTGGGAGGAGAACCCCGAGGAGTTCTACCGGTTCTACCGGGATAAGCTCATTGTGAAGGGGGCAAAGCCCAACGCTGCCCACCTGCGGCTGGCAAAGCTGGAGCGGGAGGGCAAGCTGAAGGCCATCGTCACCCAGAACATCGACGGCCTGCATCAGGCGGCTGGCTCCAAGACCGTTTACGAGCTCCACGGCAGCACCCTGCGCAACTACTGCGTGAAGTGCGGCACGTTCTACGATGTGGACTTCATTGCCAACAGTACCGGCGTGCCCCGCTGCCCCAAGTGCGGCGGCATCGTCAAGCCGGATGTCGTTCTGTATGAGGAAGGGCTGGACGAGGAAGTGCTCTCCGGGGCCGTGTCTGCCATCCGCAAGGCGGATACTCTCATCATCGGCGGCACCAGTCTGGTGGTCTACCCGGCGGCGGGGCTCATCCGGTACTTCCGGGGCCGCCATCTGGTGGTCATCAACATGCAGCCCACCGGGGCCGATGCGCAGGCAGACCTGTGCATTGCAAAGCCCATCGGTCAGGTGCTGAGCGAGGACGTTTTGTTGGAGGACTGAGATGAAAGCTGTCATTCTGGAAAGCTATGTCATGGAGGAAGGCGACCTCGACTGGTCGGGGGTAAAGGCGCTGGTGTCCGATACCACCAGCTATGTCCGCACGGCCTACGAGGAGATCGCCCCCCGCATTGGAGATGCGGACATCGTTCTGCTGAACAAGTGCCGCATGGATGAGGAGATCTTACAGCAGTGCCCGAACCTGAAATGGGTGGGCATCATCGCCACGGGCACCGACAACCTGGATCTGGAAGCCTGCCGCCGCCACGGCGTTGCAGTGGCCAATGTGCCGGGTTATTCTACCTACAGCGTGGCCCAGATGACCTTCAGCCTGCTGCTGGCCATCTGTCAGTGCGCGGAGCGCTACAACCGTGCCGTCAAGCAGGGGTGCTGGCAGCTGGATATCCCGGAGAGCATCGGCCTGCTGCCCCAGATGGAACTCTACGGCAAGACCTATGGCGTTTACGGCTATGGCAGCATCGGGCGGCAGTCGGCCCGCATTGCCAGAGCCTTTGGCATGGAGGTGCTGGTCTGCACCCGCACCGTCCGGCCTGAATACGCCGCCGACGGTGTGGAGTTCGTGGATTATGATACCCTGCTGAGGCGGTGCGATATCCTCAGCCTGCACTGCCCGGCCACGCCCCAGACCCGGGGCCTTGTCAACGCGGAGGCGCTGGCGAAGATGAAGCCCGGGGCCATTCTGCTCAACACGGCCCGGGGCGCGCTGGTGGATGAGGAGGCCGTGGCAGCGGCCCTCCACAGCGGTCAGCTGGGCTTTTACGGGGCCGATGCCTTTGTCACCGAGCCTCTGCCTCAGGAAAGCCCCCTGCGGGCAGAACCCCACGCTATCCTCACACCGCACATTGCGTGGACGACCCGGGAGGCTTTGCAGAACCTGATGGACATTACCACCCGGAACCTGCGCACCTGGCTGGAAGGAAACGGCGAGCACATCGTCAACAGATAAAAAGGAGAGATGAATCATGCAGGCAACCATTCACAACGAATTCCTGACCCTGACCGTGGATACCCATGGTGCCGAAGCAGTCAGCCTGAAAAATGCCGCCGGGCAGGAGATGCTCTGGCAGGCTGACCCGGCTGTCTGGAAGCGCCACGCCCCCATCCTTTTCCCCTGGACGGGCAAGCTGACCGGCGGGGCCTTTACCCATAAGGGAAAGACCTACCCCGGCGGTCAGCATGGCTTTGCCCGGGACGTGGAGCACACCCTGCTCTGCGCCGAGGGCGACACCATCCGGCTGGAGCTGCGCTCGGATGAAAAGAGCAAGGCAGAGCGCTTCCCGTTTGATTTTGTTCTGACCAGCACCTTCCGGCTGGAGGGCAGGACAGTGAACCACACCCTGACCGTCACCAACCCCGCCGATGCCGCCGAGGAGCTGCAGTTCGGCATCGGCTACCACCCGGCGTTCCGCATCCCCTTTGATGACAAGCACACCACCACCGATTACGAGTTCCGCTTCGACCAGCCGGAAAGCCCGATGATCCTGGACGCTTACCCCAACGGCTTGCTGACGGGCAAGTGCGGTTACCGGTGGAAGAACGAGCAGAGCATCCCCCTGACAGACGATCTGTTTGAGAACGACAGCTTCTGCATGGCCGGTCTGCGCAGCCGCACGCTGGGCATCTACGAGAAGGACACCGGCAAGGGGATCGTCTGCAATGTGGAGGGCTACCCCTATACCCTCATCTGGTCGGCTCCGGCAAAGCCTGTGCGCTTTGTCTGCATTGAGCCGTGGCACTCCCTGCCCGGTGCCCAGACCGATACCCAGGAGTGGAGCCAGCGCGCCGCTGCCGCCTGCCTTGCCCCCGGCCAGACTTGGGAGACCACCCTCAGCACAACGTTTGAGCGCTGAAGCAAAGTTTGGCAAAGAAATGCAGGAACCCCTTGACAGAGGGGACTGCCTTCTGATTTAATTAGAATCGATAAAAGGGAGTAAAGGGCATTCCGCAGGGCCTGCGGGGTGCTGCATGGCAGCGTCATCACGGCAGAAATGCCCGATGTCATGTGTTGGCTTGAGACTTTTGTCACAGACAGAGTGCTGTGGCAGGGGTCTCTTTTTTCTTGCCCGGCACCGGAACACAAGGAGGAAAAATAAATATGGATCTTCTGAACACATTCGCCAGTCTCTTTTCCAATTTTGGGAATCTGACCTGGCAGATGGTGGTGATGTGGGGCATCGGTGCACTGCTCATCTACCTTGCCATCGCCAAAAAGATGGAGCCGAGCCTGCTGCTGCCCATGGGCTTTGGTGCCATTCTGGTCAACCTGCCCCTCTCGGGTGCCATCACGCAGGGGGATACGGTCGGCCCCATCTCTGCATTGTTTGAAGCGGGCATGTCCAACGAGCTGTTCCCGCTGCTGCTCTTCATCGGCATCGGTGCCATGATCGATTTTGGCCCGCTGCTGGAAAAGCCGTGGCTGATGCTCTTTGGTGCGGCGGCCCAGTTCGGTATCTTCTTTACCCTGTTTCTGGCGGGCTTCTTCTTTGACCTGAAGGATGCTGCCTCCATCGCTGTCATCGGTGCGGCAGACGGCCCTACCGCCATTTTCGTGGCCAACACGCTCAACTCCCAGTACCTCGGTGCCATTATGGTGGCAGCCTACAGCTACATGGCGCTGGTGCCCATCGTGCAGCCGCCCGTGATCCGGCTGCTGACCACGCAGAAGGAGCGCCGCATCCGGATGTCCTATGAAAAGGGCAGTGTTTCCCAGCTGACCAAGATCCTGTTCCCCATCGTGGTCACGATCATTGCAGGCATGGTGGCTCCGGCCAGTGTGGCGCTGGTGGGCTTTTTGATGTTCGGCAACCTGCTGCGGGAGTGTGGGGTGCTGAATGCGCTGAGCGAGACCGCCCAGAATGTGCTGGCAAATCTCATCACCATCGTGCTGGGCCTGACCGTTGCCGGGCAGATGACCGCCGACAAGTTCGTGCGGCCCGACACCCTGCTCATCCTTGCACTGGGTCTGGTGGCCTTTGTCTTTGACACGGCCGGCGGCGTGCTGTTTGCAAAACTGCTGAACCTTTTCCGGCCGGAGGGCAAAAAGCTGAACCCCATGATCGGCGCGGCCGGCATCTCGGCCTTCCCCATGAGTGGCCGTGTGGTCAACAAGATGGGCCTGGAAGAGGACAACCAGAATTTCCTGCTGATGTATTCCATCAGCGTCAACGTTTCGGGACAGATCGCGTCCGTCATTGCAGGCGGCCTGATCCTGACCCTGATGGCTTAACGGAGGTGATCGCATGCTTCATCTTACTTCGTGGATGACCACGCTGCCGATGATGCTGATCGGGATGGTCGGCATCATCCTCGTCATCGGCATCATTGTTCTGGCAGTGATGCTGCTCAACCGGCTGACGGGCCGGAAATAAAAGAAAAAGGCGATGCAGCTGTTCAAAACTGCATCGCCTTTTTGCTTGTGTAAGATTACAGAGTCTGGATGGCGGCCTTGATGCGCTGGGCAGCGACCTTGGTCTTTTCGGCATCGCCGAAGGCGGTCAGGCGGAAGTAGCCCTCGCCGCACTCGCCGAAGCCGACACCCGGGGTGCCGACCACGCCGCAGTTCTCCAGCAGCCA
>OBZR01000555.1_pt1 | contig 20762 bp, 18 predicted proteins | sample 1495541 | NCBI WGS metagenome assembly OBZR01 (sample SAMEA2580240, study PRJEB22360) | human gut metagenome | biome: human gut; feature: human-associated habitat; material: faeces | place: Denmark | collected 2008/2010 | reverse complement strand
GCCACCTCCACAGCGGGAGGGCCGGCGTTGCCAGCCACGGGGGCAGCAGTCATCAGACCGGCGGCAGATGCCACAGCACCCACTTTCAGGAAACTGCGGCGGGACATTTTATGTTCTTTCATACGATAATTCCTCTCTTATCCTGAGCCCTCCCGGGCCCTGTTGCAATGTTTCTTGGGAACGGTTCTATTGTACCCGTTCGGAGAAAGAGGAGAAACCATGGAAAGGCAAATCTTAGGTAAACCTTGGGCAATGAAAAACAGGCATTGGTAAAAAAACAGGTGGTCTTTGTAAAATCGAGCCTTTCCTGCCCGCGGGCTCTTCCACTCCGTCAGGATTCGCCCCGGATCGGTTGCATCCGGTGGGCAAATCGTGTATACTGTAACCCGATTTTTATTTGCGGAGGGAGGGGTGCACATGTCCGTTTTGTGTCTGGGCGAAGTCTGGCTGGAGCTGAACGCCGCCACGGCTCCGGAGCTGACGGAGACATTCCGGGCTCAGACCGGCGGCTGGGGCGCAGGCTTCTGCCGCCAGTACGCCGCATTGGGCGGGCAGGCGGCTCTGCTGGCCCAGCTGGGAGCCGACCCCTTTGGCCGTAAGCTGGCGGCCCGGCTTGCCCGGGATGGTGTGGATTGCTCCCTGCTCTGCTTCACGGATGCCTTCCCCACGCCGGTGGTGTTCACCGGAGCAGACACCGCTCTGCCCTACCGTGCCCACACCGCCGGGCTGGCCCTTGGGCCGGAACAGCTGGAGGCCGCCCCGTTCCGGGGAGCCTCTGCCTTCTGCTTTTCCTCCGCCGGGCTGGTGGACAGCCCCCTGCGGCTGGCCCACCTCGAGGCCCTTGCCGCCGCCCGGGATGCCGGGGCGCTCTGCTGCTATCTTCCCCGGCTGGCGCAGGCCGCGCCCTACTGGCCGCAGCGGGAGGCCCTGTGCCAGACCTCCCTGCAGTTTCTTGACCGGGCAGACGTTCTCTTTTTAGAGGAGAGCGACCTGCTCCTTCTCTTCGGCTCCCGGGAGCTGCGCACAGCCCTGTTTGCCCTGTTCACCGGCCATGTGCAGCTGATCTTTTTCTACAAAAAGGACAGGATTCTCGCCTTTACACGCAGTGTTATGGCTTCTGCCGCAAAAAAAGACCAGAGCCCCGCTCTGGTCTTGTATCGGATGGAACAAATGGGGATCCATGTAATAGATCTGCCACAGTTAAGGGAGCATGTACTAGGACAGTTACTGAGTAACGATGCAAACACAACGGAATGCCAAGGGCTCCCCTACTAGGGCAACGACGATGACCGCCGCCAGTGGCGGAAACAGGGAGGAGTTGTTGGGGCAGCGGCCAGCAGGACGCGAGTGCAAAACTTTGCACGAAGCGGACGCTGGGAGCCACAACCTGGACGCTGGCGAGCGAAGCGAGACTGAGAGGTTTAATCCGTAGCCAAACAAAAACAGCCAGCGCCGTGGAAAGGAGGAGAAAGCGGCGCTGGCTGTGTATGAGAACTCCCAAACATTTGCGGCTGTCAGGAGATGGTTGGTAGTCTGTCCGCTGCCTTGGCTATTGCCTCGCATCAGCAGGGGACAGTGTTTTTTAAAGGGGCCGCGCCGCCCGGTTTCTGCCGGAGATGCACGGTTTTCATTGCCTGCATGGCATCTTGGGAGGATATTTTTCTGTTCCTCCCTGACTGCACCCTTATTGTACAGGATAAAAATGGAGTTTCTTTGTGAGGAATTTGAACAAATTGAAAATAAACGGAGCCGCTGCACATCATTTTGTACAGCGGCTCCGTTTTTTACGATTTTTCTTTAATTTTCGGCCAGATTACCGGTGTAGAGCTGGTAATACTTGCCCTTCTTGGCGATCAGCTCGTCGTGGCTGCCGCGCTCGATGATGCGGCCCTGCTCCAGAACCACGATGCAGTCTGCATTGCGGACGGTAGACAGACGGTGGGCAATGACAAAGCTGGTGCGGCCATACATCAGGCCGTCCATGCCCCGCTGGACCAGTGCCTCAGTGCGGGTATCAATGGAGGAGGTCGCCTCGTCCAGGATCAGCACCGGGGGATCGGCAACTGCGGCGCGGGCAATGGCCAGCAGCTGGCGCTGCCCCTGCGACAGGTTTGCGCCGTCGTTGGTCAGCATGGTGTTGTAGCCATCGGGCAGACGCTTGACAAAGCCATCGGCATTGGCCAGCTTTGCGGCGGCAATGCACTCCTCATCGGTGGCATCCAGGCGGCCATAGCGGATGTTCTCCATGACCGTGCCGGTGAACAGGTGGGTATCCTGCAGCACGATGCCCAGAGAGCGGCGGAGGTCGGCTTTCTTGATCTTGTGGATGTTGATGCCGTCGTACCGGATCTTGCCGTCCTGGATGTCGTAGAAGCGGTTGATGAGGTTGGTGATGGTGGTCTTGCCGGCGCCGGTGGAGCCGACGAAGGCGATCTTCTGGCCCGGACGGCCATAGAGGTTGATGTCGTGCAGGACAGTCTTGTTCGGTACATAGCCGAAATCGACATCCGTAAAGGTGATGTCGCCTTCCAGCTTGTGGTAGGTGGTGGTGCCGTCGTGGTGGGGGTGCTTCCAGGCCCAGATGCCGGTGCGCTCGTTGGCCTCCACGAGGTTGTCGTCCTTGTCGTACTTGGCGTTGATGAGGGTGACATAGCCCTCATCGGTCTCGCTGGGCTCATCCATCATCTTGAAGATGCGCTCTGCACCGGCCAGTGCCATGATGATGCTGTTGGCCTGCATGGACACCTGGCTGATGGGCATATTGAAGCTCTTGTTCAGGCTCAGGAAGGCCATCACGGTACCCAGGGTCATGCCGCCGACATTGCCAACGGCCATGGCTGCGCCTGCCAGAGCACAGACTGCATAGCTGATATTGCCCAGCTGTGCGGTAACGGGCATGATGATGTTGGCGTAGCTGTTGGCCTGCTTGGCGCTTTCCTTCAGCTTATCGTTCAGCTGCCGGAAGCCATCCAGAGCCTTCTGCTCGTGGGTGAACACCTTGACGACCTTCTGGCCCTCCATCATCTCTTCGATGTAGCCGTTCACCTTGCCCAGATCCTTCTGCTGGGCCACAAAGTACTTGCCGCTCATGGAAGTGATCTTCTTGGAGCAGAACAGCATCAGGGCCACCATCAGCATGGTGACAACGGTGAGCTGCCAGCTCATCAGGCACATACTGATGAACACGGACACGATGGTGATGGCGCTGGACACCAGCTGGGGGATGCTCTGGCTGATCATCTGGCGCAGGGTGTCCACATCGTTGGTGTACACCGACATGATGTCGCCGTGGGGGTGGGAGTCAAAATACCGGATAGGCAGGCTTTCCATGTGGGTGAAAAGCTGGACGCGCAGGTTGCGCAGGGTGCCCTGGGTCACGTTGACCATGATACGGGCGTTGAGCCATGCGGCCAGCACGCCGATGGCGTAGATGCAGCCAATGCGCACCAGTGCGCCTGCCAGCGGGCCGAAATCCGGCGTGGCCTGCTTGGTCATGGGGACGATGTAATCATCGATCAGGGTCTTGAGGAAAAGGCTTGCCTGCACATTTGCCAGCGCGCTGACGATGATGCAGACCAGCACAAGGATGCAGTGGGGCAGATAGTGCTTGAACACCTCATCCATGATCCGCTTGAGCAGCTTGCCCGGGTTCTCGACCTTCGGCTTGGGGCCGCCCATCCTACGGGGGCCGGGGCCCTTTACTTCTTTCACCTGTGCCATTACTGCTCACCTCCCTGCTTGTCAAAATCGCCGCCGCCCTGGGTCTGGCTGTTGTAAACTTCCTGATAGATCTTGTTTGTCTTGAGCAGCTCCTCGTGGGTGCCCAGGCCGTTGATCTGGCCGTTGTCCAGCACCAGGATGCGGTCCGCATCCTGCACGGAGGAGATGCGCTGTGCAATGATGATCTTGGTGGTGCCGGGGATCTCCTCCCGGAAGGCCTTGCGGATCTTGGCATCGGTGGCAGTATCCACGGCGCTGGTGCTGTCGTCCAGGATCAGCACCTTGGGCTTGCGCAGCAGCGCGCGGGCAATGGTCAGGCGCTGCTTCTGGCCGCCGGACACGTTGGAGCCGCCCTGCTCGATCCAGGTATTGTACTTGTCGGGGAAGCGTTCGATGAACTCATCGGCGCAGGCCAGCTTGGCCACCCGGATGCACTCCTCCTCGCTGGCGTTCTCATCGCCCCAGCGCAGGTTGTCGAGGATGGTGCCGCTGAACAGAACGTTCTTCTGCAGCACCATGGAGACCTCCCGGCGGAGGACATCCAGGCTGTAATCCTTAACGTCCACGCCGCCCACCTTGACAGAACCGGTCTCGGCATCATACAGGCGGGGGATCAGCTGCACCAGGCTGGATTTTGCACTGCCGGTGCCGCCGATGATGCCCAGCGTCTCGCCCGGCCGGATGCTGAAGGTGACATCGTTCAGGACAGGCTGGCCGGAGCCGTGCTTATACTTAAAGGTAACATGCTCGAACTCGATGCCGCCATCCCTGACCTGCTGCACCGGTGCCTTTGGGGCGGGCAGGTCGGTGGTCTCGTCCAGCACTTCCACGATACGGCGGGCAGAAGCGGCGGACATGGCAATCATCACAAAGGCCATGCTCAGCATCATCAGGGCCATCAGGATGTTCATAATGTAACCGAACAGGGCGTTCAGCTGGCCGGTGGTGATCGCACCGTTCAGGATGTAATGTGCGCCGAACCAGCTCAGGGCGATGTTGCAGCCGTACACAGAGACCAGCATGGCGGGATTGTTGAAGCTCAGGCGGCTCTCGGCGTGGACGAACTGCTTGTACAGGCTCTCGCAGGCCTTGGTGTACTTCTCGTTCTCAAAGTGCTCCCGGACAAAGCTCTTGACCACGCGGATGGCCGAGACATTTTCCTGCACGGAGGCGTTCAGGTTATCGTAGTTCTTGAACACCTTATCAAAGATGCCGAAGGTGGGAACCATAATGCCTGCCAGCACTGCCACCAGGAACACGATCGCCACCAGGAACACCATGGTCAGCGAGCGGCTGATCATGGAGGCCATGATCAGCGCGAAAACCAGATGGACGGGAGCACGCACACACATGCGCTCGATCATCTGGAACGCGTTCTGCAGGTTGGTCACGTCGGTGGTCATACGGGTGACCAGGCCGGCCGTGGAGTACTTGTCGATGTTGGAGAACGAGAAATGCTGGATGTTCTCATACATCGCATCGCGCAGGTTGCCTGCAAAACCGGTGGATGCCGTGGCAGCAAACCTGCCGGCCAGCAAGCCCAGCAGCAGGGCAATGGCCGCCACCAGGAAGGTGAGCAGGCCGTACTTGACAACGGCGTTCATATCGCCCTTTTCAATGCCCTGGTCAATGATAAAGGCCATGATGGTGGGCAGCAGCACATCCATGATGGCTTCCAGAGCAGAGAAGATCGGTGTCAGGATCGCGGCGCGCTTGTACTCGCCCAGATGTGACACAAGTTTTTTGATCATCTGTTGTAATCCTCCTGAAGTTTATTTGCAGGGGTCATTCCAGCCCCTTGCGCAGCTTGTTCAATAACCGCAGAAGCTCTGCGTTTTCCTCTTCCGTCAGCAATCCGGCCACAAACTCATCGGTCTGGTGCAGGGAGAGCATCGTCTTTTCGTGGACGCGGCCTCCCTCTTCCGTCAGGATCAGCCGCTTGAGCCGGGCATCCTGCGGCACGCTCTGGCGCTGGATGTAGCCCTTGCGCTCCATCAGCTGCAGGATGTTCGTCACAGTCGAGCGTGTGATGGAGAACTCCCGTTCGATATCGCGCTGGTACACGGGGTCGTTCTTGTGCCAGTAGAGGTAGCTCATGATCCAGTCGTGCATGGGGGTCACGTTGTCCACATTGTTCTCCCGGTGGAACTGGTTGATCTTGCGGAAGATCAGGTTGTTCACCCGGCGCACCTGTGCCGGGATGACCTGCGGCGGCTCCCATGGGGGGTTGCAGCAGGGCTGTTTGGTGCTTTCATCGTGCATAATGGTTTCCCTTTTGAATTGTTTGTGACAGGATTGTTTTCTTTAGAACTGTTTGATGCCGTACAATATCATAACGCACGATTCGATCATTGTCAATAGGAGACGCAAAATAAAATCCAGAAGCGCCCCACCGAACGGCGGGGCGCTTCCACTGGGCGCTGATTTTGCTTCTGCTGGCTCAACAGCCCTTGCTTTCTGACCAGAATATGCTTTAATAAAAGCAACTACGGGCGCTGCGCCCCCGAATACTGCAAGGAGAACCCTATGGAACAACGGAACACCCGCCTGCGGAACGCGGGCTTCGTCACCTTCTTTTTCAGCGGCATCTGCACCATTTCCAGCGGTGTGGTGGTCAGCCTGCTGCAGGAAGAATACGGCTTTGCCTACGGCATGACCGGCACCCTGCTCAGCCTGCTGAGCATCGGCAACCTGCTGGCGGGCCTGCTGGCCGGTGCGCTGGTGGGAAAAATGGGCATGAAGCCAAGCGTCCTGCTGCTGACCATCGGCTATGCGGTGGGCTACGGCCTGATGGGCCTGACCGGCCTGCCCATTCTGCTGGCGCTGGCCTTCTTCATTGTGGGCATTGCCAAGGGCAGTGTCCTGAACACCTGCACCATCCTTGTCAGCGGCAACTCTGCAGACCGCACCCGGGGCATGAACACCATGCACGCCTGCTACGCCTGCGGTGCCCTGCTCTGCCCCTTTCTGATCTCTGCCGCGGCCAGGGTCAGCACCACGCTGGCCGTGCTGGCGCTGGCAGCGCTGGGTCTGGTGCTCTGGCTGGTATACCTGTTCACCCCCATGGCAGGCCGTGCCAAGGCCAAAGAAGCTGTCACCGATTGGAGCTTTTTGCGCTCCTCCCGCTTCTGGCTGCTCACCGGCCTGCTGTTCTGCCAGAACGCCGCCGAACAGAGCGTTGTGGGCTGGATGGTCACCTACTTCAAGGACAGCGGCATCATTGCAGGCACGCTGGCGGCCTATACCGTCACCGTGATGTGGGGTGCCACCCTGATCGGCCGCCTGCTCATCGCTTTTGTGTTCCCACTCAAACAGCCCCGTAAGGCCATGGTATTTATGGCGGTTTTCTGCACTGCCTTCTACTTTGCCATGATGCAGACCCACAGCCAGCTGCCTGCCATCCTGCTGCTGTTCGCCTTTGCCTTCTCCATGGCCGGTATGAACCCCACCGCCGTGGCCAGCGCCGGTAAAATGACCACCGTGACCAGCATGGGCATCATGCTGCCGGTGGCATCCAGCGGCGCGATCCTGATGCCCTGGGTCATCGGCAAGGTGGCCGAAAGCGCCGGTCTTGCTGTTGGTATGGCAACCAACATCGTGCCCTGCGTGGGGCTGATCGTCTTTGCGATTCTGGTGTCCAGAATGCGGGAGGAGTAAACCTCTCCGTCATTGCTTCGCAATGCCACCTCTCCTGGCAGGAGAGGCAAGCAGCAGGCGACTGAGCGGTTCACCCCCTCGCCTTTGCGCTGAACTCACACCCACAGTAATCCTGACGGTAAAGCCCGTACTCCTCCGAAAGCTGGAGGGAGCGCAGGTAGCCGTTCTGCTTTTTGAAATCCGAGGGCAGGTGCCTGATGCCGAATTCGGCTTCAAGCTCCTGCCCGATTTGATTGATGCGGGCAGCATCCTTGTGGGGGCTGATGGAAAGCGTAGTGGTGAACCAATCAAAGCCGTGCTCCTTTGCGTACTGTGCCGCCCGGCGCATCCGCAAACGGTAGCAGACGGTGCACCGCCCGCCCCGCTCCGGCTCGTTTTCCAGCCCCTGCACAGCCGTGTAGAACTCCTGCGGGTCGTAGTGATCCTCGATGACCGTGACCCCCAGCGGGTGCGCCTGCGCCACAAACTTTTTCAGCTCCTCGCCCCGGCGGTAGTATTCTTCGGCAGGCCAGGTGTTGGGGTTATAGTAAAGCACCGTGATCTCAAAATACCGGCACAGCTTTTCCAGCACGGCGCTGGAACAGGGCCCGCAGCAGGCATGGAGCAGCAGCTTTGGCCGCTGCGGCCCCAGCGTTTTCAACACTTCGTCCATCTGCTGTGCAAAATTCAACTGTTTTGACATCGGTTTCATCCTTTGTTATACTTGCTTTGATTCAAATAGCTCCCTCCTGCTGCCTCGTCAAAAGAGCCGCAGCTGCCGGAAGGGACATCCCGGTCATATTATATCACATTTTATCTAATAGGAGAACTGCGATGACAAACGAGAAGATCGCCCGTATCAACGAGCTGGCAAAAAAGAGCAAGACCACCGGCCTGACCGATGCCGAAAAGGCAGAGCAGCAGGCCCTGCGGCAGGAGTATGTTGCGGACGTAAAGGCCAGCCTGCGCGCCCAGCTGAACAATACCTCGATCAAAGAGCCGGATGGCACTGTGCACAAGCTGGGGAAGAAGAACTAAAGCAGCATCACGAAGAGGAGCGCCTGGCGGATAATTGAGAGAAAAGTGTTTCTTCCCTCTTTTTTTGTTCCGCGTTTCGTGCTATACTATAATTGTATTGTTGCGGATATTTCCGCGGGCGGTACAGATTCCCAAGGTGGCGTATCCCGGGCAAGGTGCACGGAAAAGGCTGTCTTTTGAAAAAATGATAAAGAGGTCATTTATTATGCTTACTGCAATTACGGGTATCAACTGGGGCGATGAGGGCAAGGGCCGCATGGTCGATCTGATCAGCCAGGAGTACGATATTGTTGCACGCTATCAGGGCGGCAACAATGCTGGTCATACCGTCAAGAACGAGCGGGGCAAGTTCGTGCTGAACCTGCTGCCCTCCGGTATCCTCCGCCCCGATGTTGTCTGCGTGATGGGCAACGGTATGGTCATCGACCCCCACCATCTGGACGGTGAGATCAACAATCTGCGCGAGCAGGGTATCTCCATTACCCCTGCCAACCTGAAGATCTCTGACCGCGCCACCATCACCATGCCCTACCATGTCGATCAGGACGGTCTGGAAGAGGCACGTCTGTCCAAGACCGGCGCACAGTTCGGCTCCACCAAGCGCGGCATCGCCTACACTTACGGTGACAAGTACATGAAGAAGACCCTCCGCATGGGCGACCTGCTGCATCTGGACGACTCCGTCAGGAAGCGCCTGGTCACCATGGTGGACGCCAAGAACCTCGTCATGGAGGGCAGCTACAACGCCGCTCCCATCAGCGTGGATGAGATGTGGGCATGGCTGGAGAAGTACGCCGCCATCTTCAAGGACTACATCTGCGACGTGGGCCAGTATCTGGCTGACGCCGATGCCGCCGGCAAGAAGGTGCTGTTCGAGGCCCAGCTGGGCGCTCTGCGCGACATCGACTTCGGCATCTACCCCTACACCACCTCCTCCAACGTCATCGGCGCTTACGCCCCCATCGGCGCAGGCATTCCGGGCCACAAGCTGACCAACAGCATCGGCGTGATGAAGGCTTACTCCTCCTGCGTGGGCGATGGCCCCTTTGTCACTGAGCTGGCCATGACCGAGGAAGAGAAGCACGCCCTGCGTGAGGCTGGCCACGAGTACGGTGCAGCCACCGGCCGTCCCCGCCGCGTTGGCCCCATCGACCTGGTGGCAAGCCACTACGGCGTGTTCTGCCAGGGCTGCGATGAGGTTGCCCTGACCCTGCTGGACGTGCTGGACTACATGGAGAAGATCCCCATGGTCACCGGCTACAAGCTGACCGACGGCACCATCACCAAGCGCTTCCCCATGGGCATGGCTCTGGACACTGCACAGCCCGTGGTGGAGTATCTGCCCGGCTGGCACTGCGATATCACTGCCGCCCGCAAGTGGGAGGATCTGCCCCAGGAAGCCCGCGATTACGTTGAGTATCTGGAAAAGGCTATTGGCTGCAAGATCACCTACATCTCCGTGGGTGCCGAGCGTGAGGCCTACATCCACCACAACGTCTGATCCGCGCCACAGAACCCGCCGCATTGAAAAGGAAACGTGACTATGTTTGATATCATCACGGACAGCGCCTGCGACCTGACCCCTGAGACGGCCGCAACACTGAATATTGAGATCATCCCCTTCTATGTCTCGCTGGACGGTGAGCACTACCGCAAGGAAGGCAAGGAGATCGCCGTGCGCGATTTCTACCAGTTCATGGTAGATAACCCCGCGGCCTACCCCAAGACCAGCCTGCCTTCGCTGGAGGATTTTGAAACCGCCTTCCGGGCCCATGCCGAGGCGGGCCGCCCGGTGCTCTGCATCTGCTTTACCAGCAAGATGAGCGGCTGCGTGGGCAGTGCCCGCAACGCCCGGGAGCTGGTGTTGGAGGATTTCCCCGATGCTAAGATCGAGGTCATTGACAGCACCGCCGCCACCGTGACCGAATCCATCGTGGTGGAAAACGCGGTGGCCATGCGGGATGCAGGCTGTACGCTGGACGAAGCCGTGACCTGGCTGGAAGCAGAGAAGATCACCAACCAGATCTTCTTCACGGTGGGTAATCTGGACTACCTCATCAAGGGCGGGCGCATCGGCAAAGTCACGGGCCGTGCTGCCAATATTCTGGGCATCAAGCCCATGATCCTGTTCAAGGAGGGCGAGATCTTCTCCGCTGGCGTGGCCCGCGGCCGCCAGAAGAGCTTTGAGAAGGCCCTCGACCTGCTGATGACCTATCTGGCCGAGCACAACGGCACACCCGATGACTACTGCATCACGGTGGGCTACGGCTACGATGCCGACGAGGGCAAGCGGCTCTGGATGCAGACCCGCGCCGCCCTGCGCGCCAAGTACCCCACCTGCGAGTGCAATGTGGTCCTGCTGCAGATTGGCTGCACCATTGCCGTGCACACCGGCCCCTATGCGTTGGGCATGGGCGTGATGCGGCGGTGGAAAAAACAGTAACTCCCTCAGTCGCCTCCGGCGACAGCTCCCTCTAGGAGGGAGCCTTACGGCAGCGAAAAGCCTCCCTCTGAGAGGGAGGTGGCATTGCGTCAGCAATGACGGAGGGAGTGTTCCCACATAGTAAAAAAGAAGCCCCGACGAATGTCGGGGCTTCTTTTTGTTTTTCAGCCTTGATTTTTACGATGCACGATCACAGAAGACGGTGACACGGGTCTTGCCGCCGTAGGTGCAGGTGTACAGCACCAGGGCGTAGCCGCTGTGTTCCACTTCCTCCACACTGTGGGGGTCAAGCACTTCGACCTTGTTCACGACGTACTCATTCACGATGCCGTCCATATCGGTGAAGGTGACGCTGTCCCCCGCTGTGAGGGAGGTCAGCTTGCCGAAATGGCTCTCGTAGTTGTGCGCCGCAATGACCAGATCATCGGTGCGGGAAGAGCCGAACTGGCGGCAGGGGGCGATCTTCAGGCGGGGGTAGCTCCACTCGCTCATCACCGGCAGGTCAATGCCGATGGCGGGAATGGAGATCTCACCCACATATTCGTTGCCGTCGATCTCCACCACCGGGAGCTCGGGGTCCAAGGGGCCGCTCTCTGCCTCCGGTTCCGGGGTCTCCACCTTCTGCTGAAGGTCGGCCACCACGGTCTGGGCCTCGGCACCGGCATGGGCATCCTCGTAGCGGTTGTAGGCGTACAGGCCGCCAGCCGCCAGCAGGAGCACCACACCCAGCACGATGCAGACAAGCCCGGGGGATACTTTACGCATTCTTTTCACGTTTCTTGCTGCGCTCCATCAGGTAGGCACCCACGGCCACCAGCACCAGACCGCTTGCCGTCAGAACAGGTATGGGCCAGTTCAGCTGACCGGTCTGGATCAGTTTGGGGCCTTCGGCCGGGCGGGCATCCGCCACCACGCTGGCCGGGGCGGTGGGCTCCGGTGCACTAGGGGTGGTGGTTTCAGTCACGGTCGGGCGGGCATCTGCCGGGGCCGGGTTCTCCGGCGTGGAAGGGGTGGGCGGGGTGACGGGATCAGGGTCATACGGGTCCGGGTAGTACGGGGTCTCGATGGCCTTGTAGCTGTTATTGAAGGTGATGCTGCTCACCTTTTCGTCCATCAGGTCGGCCTGTGTGTGCACGGCCATCCGGGCCACCAGCTTGTCGTTGTCCCACACCACGGAAACGCGCAGATAGTACACGGTTTCATCGTAGGTGCCGCGGGTGTTGACACCGGCGCGCTGGCGCACGGTGTAAACGTAATAGCCGGGCTTGGTATAATTGATGGGGCCAAAGCTGCCGGTCTCGCCGTCGGTGATCTCCAGAGTGGTCACCTCGGGCAGGGGCGCATTGTCCACAGCCTCAAGTTCCACAGTCAGCGTTTCCTTTGGGAGAGGTGTTTCCCCCGTGGACTGAATGGAAACCGGAAGCTCCTGCAGCTGTGTATGCTGGTCAGCCGCGGTGGCCGCAAATGCCGCCGGCTGACACAGGCAGAACCCCAACGCAAGCGTCAGGAGTGCTGCCGCGATTTTACGGAACCTCATTTCATCCTCTCCTTTATGAATCCGACGCGGACGGGATCATCCACGCCAGAAGAATGGTGCGTGCATCGGTAAACTCCGTTGAACAGGTGGACAGCGCCAGCACCTGAGCGTCATCGCCTGCCGCTTTCATGGCGGCCAGCGTTTCGGTGTTCAGGTTCAGGGCGTTCTCCTGCGCAAAGGTGTACAACCCCTGCAGGTCGCTGTCCCAGCGCTGGGGCTGGAAGATCGCGCTCTCAGACGAAGGGACCAGCAGACATGCAAAGGTTTTAAGATCATAGGTGCGGTCGGGCAGGATCAGCTCACCGGTGGTGTTCTCTGCAAAGAACTCTGCGTCCTTGTAGAGATCCAGATCACCGAACATCTTGCTCTCTTCCATGTGGTGACCATACAGCAGAGAGTAAGGGTCAGTGAAGTTCTTGTCGCAGTTCACATCCAGAAAGATGCTGCCTGCCAGCGAGAAATCACCGTAGACATCGGTGTTCACATAGGTAAAGTTGTCCTCGCCCTGTACCACAGGGTAGTCGATGGCGGTGTTGTCCAGTGTAACCCACGCGCAGACATCCGGGTTGATGCCCAGCAGCTCCTCAAAGCTTGCGCCGTTATCCGCGCCCGCCTTGGGCTTGAACTGCAAAAGCTCTGCCTGAACATTGTCTGCGGCGGCGTACACCTGCGAGTTGTCCCACAGGGCATAGGCTGAATACGCCCCGGCGACCACTAGGAACAGCACGACCACCGCGCTCACCAGAAAGTCGGCTGCCCTCAACGCTTTTCTCTGCCAGTTGATACAGCCCACCTCCTAGTTGGCTTTCTTGGCTCCCCTGTTAGGGGAGCTGGCGCGCTAGCGCCTGAGAGGTTTCTACCGGAAGCTGAACCTCTCCGTCAAAGCCTTGCGGCTTTGCCACCTCCCCTAGTAGGGGAGGCAAGTTAGGCATTACGTTCCAATTCAACAACACGTTTGTGTATTGTATCATGGATACGTTCGCAAACAGAATCGAAACAGCGGTCGATCTCAAGATTGGAAAACCTTAAAATCACAACACCATACTTTTCAATGATCGTATCACGTTCTTTGTCGTAAGCCTCACCTTGATCTGTATAGTGCTGTGAACCGTCCAGTTCAATCACCAACCGAGCTGCCGGACAGTAAAAATCTGCAATAAACGAGTTAATTACACGCTGTTTGTAAATTTTTACCGGATATTTTCGGAGAAATAAATACCACAATTTCCGCTCATGCTGTGTCATTTCACGCCTGAGCTCTTTTGCCCGGAAATTCATTTCTCCATTGTAGGGCAGATTGGTGATAGACATAGGCCAAACCTCTCCGTCAAAGCCTTGCGGCTTTGCCACCTCTCCTAGTAGGAGAGGCAAGATAGGTGCTGCTTCACGGTCAGCTTTCGTAAACGGTCAACGCTGAGACGTGTACTTGGCTCCCCTACTAGGGGAGCTGGCGCGCTAGCGCCTGAGAGGTTCTTACTCCTCGTCGCGGCGGCGCTTGTTCAGCATCAGGGCCACACCACCAATGGCAACAATGGCCAGCATTGCAATGTAAGGTGCATTGTCCAGCACAACGCCCATGTCGGGGGAATCAGGATTGGTGTTCTGGAAGGCTGCAGTCACGTCGGTATTATTAACAGTACCCTTGATCTTAGTAGTCTCAGTGGTGTCAAATGCAGTATCAGTAACAGTAACAGTGTACTTCACATTGTCAACAGTAACAACAACAGCACCAGCACCAGCTTCTACCTGAGAACCATCCTCGTAAATTTCATACTTAATACCAGCAGGCAGGTTGGAAAGGTTCAGAGAATCATTGTGACGCAGAGTAACAGTATATTCCTTATCCAGCTCCAGATATGCGCTCTTAGCGATATCGGTAGTACCATCCTTAATGGTTGCAGTGCTGCTCAATTCTGCAACCTGAGGTCCCTTATACAGACCAGTATCAGTATTATTCTGCAGGGCATCTGCCTTAGTGAACTTAATCTTAAAGGTAAAGTCCTTGCTCAAGTTGCCAAGTGCACCATGGACAGTCTTGCTCAACTTCAAATTCTGAATGTTGCCATCACCATACTTATTCTTAAAAGCATCGGTGGCCAGAATCTTATTACCCTCGCTATCATACAGAGCAACAAAATAACCAAAATCAGCAGTAGCAGTAGAATCAACTTCCTTTGCATTGACCTTGCTGATGACCATCTTCACGGTACCACGCTCAGCAGTCACAGACTGGTATGCCTTGTCCATGCTCTCAACGATGGTAAAAGTATACTTACCAACAGACTTACCTTCAGTCAGCTTCGCAACATCCAGCTTAAAGGTGCCAGTATAGACACCATTATTTTTTTCGCCACCCTTAGAAGTATAATTACCTGCGTTAAATTCCACCGATTTAGTATCCAGTGCTGTACCGGTAGTTTCCGTACCCTCATAAACATTAAAGTTAAACTTCATGCTATCGGGTGCAGTACCACTAACAACCGTCAGAACCTTGGTTAAATCAATTTCAGCCTTGCCATCAACCGGCACAAACATCTTCGCATTGTATTTGCCAGCCGTGCCCTCATAGCTAGCATCAACTTTATTGCCTTCCGTCGCAAACGCAGCAGTAGCGCCGACGGTGAGCATCATGGCGGCAGCCACAACGCCCGCGAAGAATTTCTTCAGTTTCATTGTAATTCCTCCCTAGTAAGAAATAGTTCGTACTCCTGTGCCACGGCCCAAACTCCGCGGTTCACAGGCAGGATGCCGGCAGCTTCTTCCGGCCTCCGTGGTATTACAGACTGCGTCGCCGCAGTAGTGTAATTACTTTTGCTTGCACATCCTCCAGCGGAACCGGGCCAAAGTCCCGGCTGTCCTCAGATTGTGTGCGGTAATCGCCCAGCACAAAAAAGCAGCCTTCCGGCACCGTGTAGGGGTACTCCAGCGCGTCTTTTGCGTAGGTGGGGTAGAGGATCTCGCCGCTCTGCACCGCGCCGTTCACCACAAGGGTGCCGCTGTCGTCCAGAGCCACAAGGTCGCCCTCGCGCCCAAGGATGCGGCCCACCCGGAGCTTGCCGCCCTGGGTGTAGACCACAACGTCGTTTTTTGCGTAGGTTTTTTGCAGGCGGTAGCAGATGAGCAGGTCGCCATCCTTTACCGCGGGGAACATGCTGCTGCCCTTGGCCTGCGTGAGCAGGAAAACCTGCGTGAACAGCACCCAGGCGCACAGCAGGATCACCACAACGCGGCCCAGCAGGCTGATAAAATCCTGCCGGTTCTCAGCGTCCAGCCTGCGGCGGCGCACCGCCTTTGCCCCCAGCTTCAGGGCTTCATTGTCCAGCGGGTGCATCGGAATGCGCCTCCTTTTGGGGGTCAGAGCTGTCAGATTCCGGATTAAACCTCTCAGTCTCGCTTCGCTCGCCAGCTCCCCTAGTAGGGGAGCCCTTGGCAAAACTGTCAGGTTCTGCATTCAAGGGCAGGCCCTTTTGCTCTGCCAGCAGCACATTGTACCTTGTGCGCTCGGCGCGGATGGCGGCTTCGTACAGGGCGTAAAGCTCTTCCAGCTTCTTCCACATTGCCGCTTCGTCCACGCCGCCCAGCAGGTTCTTGCGGAATTTCACCGTCCGGAACCACTGGATGATTGCTTCCTGCTCCGGGCTGATACAGCTTTCCTCTGCACCGGCCAGCCGCTGGGGCGCTTTCTTCTTCGCCATGCGGTCAGCCCCCTTTAGTCATCTTCCTTACGGTGCTTGCGCAGCATCAACAAGGCAACGCCGCCAGCTACCACAGCAAGGATGACGATGTAAGGCAGGGTGTCGAGGAGGACACCAAGGTCAGGTTCGAGCGTCCGGTGATTGGTGAAGTTGATTTGTTTAGCGTCCGTACCAATCGTTACAGTTGCTTCTTGCCCATTCACAGGTGTTCCGGAATCAACCACATAACTGGTCTCGTACTTTTCGCCTGAATAATTATCCTCTACAACCTTGTATTGGCCGCTCGGTAGATTCTTGAAGATAATCGAAGCTCCGTCCTTCAGAGTAAACTTGCCATTACCATCATTCAACCATTGAGCACCATCTCTAGCCTCGATATTGTCCTCAGTGATGTTGTTTACTGGTTTACCATCTTTGGTAATCGTAAAGGTAAAGGCTTTGTTGGTGTCGCCAAGTTTGCCGGTAACGGTTTTGGAGACGGTCAGATTGGCAGAAGCAGGCACATACTTTGCGTAGAAGGTTGTATCCGCAGAAATGGTATCCGCTGTAAAATCAAACTTGCTTTCAGGTGTAAAGTTCTTATCCGTATACCATCCCTCAAATTTATAAACGGTTCCATCCGCTGCTGGCTTTATTAGCGGATACTCTGCTTGAGTTTGACCTGCGCGGGGAACATCCGGACGATCAATATTACTCAGCGGAATCGAATTGCTCCCTTCTGGGATAGTAAATGCTCCGCCATAATCACGCACTAGAGCAAAGGTATCTTTACCCACATCCTGAACCATAAACTTGACGTTGATATGCGTTGTATCATGGAGCACTATCAGACCATCCAGATGGTACGTCATTATTTTATCCTTGACCGATGGAACCGGAGATTCATATACACCACTCGTGTATTTGGATCGATACTGCTCTTCATTCTTCCAGTCTCCGTCTTTGCCGTTTTTGCCGGTGTTGGCTCCACCCACAGCAACGACCTCGTACCATTCAATTGTGTATGTGCCTACAGTATCCGCTTTCGTTGGGTCCTTCTCAATTTCCTTTTGGATTTCTTTAGGGAGTGATTCGTAATAGTAATCCTTGTATTGGCCATTCTGTTTAATTGGAATCACAGGAAACTGTCCGGAATTAACTATAATTTCAGTTCCCAACTTCGTATCAATGGCAGCCGTGTCATAAATTGACGTACGTACACTGTAGCTACTCGGAGCATTTACATTCGAAATCGTACCAACGGCCATGCCGTTCCACGCTTTATTTTCAACTTTATTACCATAGTAACTACCCGAATAGCCCAAAACCTGCGTGTAAACATAAAGATTGTAAGGAGATGTCGGATTATCGCTCTTCACAACTGTAATCTCCAGCTCATCGCCGTTACCTTCCGGATCTTTGCTCTTAGGGTCACCATAACGGTGAGCAACCGTCACCTTACCCTCTTGCGTAACCTTTATCCGTACTGTTTTGTAGGTATCTCCTGTACCTTTTATCTGATTAACTTCTTTATTTTTACTGTTTATAAATACCGCATTACCGTTAGTCTTGTCCGGATTAAGTCTCCATGTGTGATTGTAGTTTGTTTTTCCGTTTTTGGCCCGCAGTGTAATCGTTGCACCAACCGGAACTTTTGTATCGCCCTGAATGCCGCTGATGCTACTGATCGTAGCAATTCCATCATTCACATTCGGATACTCAACGCCATCGATCTCAATGCTGACGATCTCAATGCCGTCATCATCGAAGTCTTCACTTCCCTGATCCGGATATTCCAGTGCAATCACAAAGGGGCTGAAGCTGGAGGTCTCGAAGGTCAGGGTGCCATTCTCATAGCTGACAACATCCAGTTTTTCCACGGTGCCGTCGTTTTTCTGGTGGAGCACCTTCAGCGCATCGGCATTGAGCGCTCCCATTTCTTCCATTTCCGCAATATCCGGCAGTTCGTTCAAGCCAGAAACAGTAACGGTGGCCTTCTGGCCCTTGGCCAGCTGCACCTTCTCGCTGTTAATATCTTCGGGCGTGATCTTCAGGCCCAGAAGAGGCTGCATCCCCTGAAGCTCATTCACGTAGGTATTGCAGAACTCCGTCATGGAATGATCACCCATGTGGGTAACGCTGAGTCTGTGAGTGGCAGAGGGCAGGTTTTTCACTTCTACCGGCAGATTGACGCTCTCCGTGTTGCCGTCCTCGTCCTCGTAGGAAGCAGCGGCCTTGGCAGTCAGATCCACAGGCACAGGGTTCTTGTCCACCAGATCCTCGTGATCCACGTCCTCTTCCTCATCGGAGCCCACGGTACCGTCCTTCCATGCGGCGTAGACGTTCACGGTGGTGGTCTTGCTGTCCAGAATGTTGCTGGTGGGGTCGGTGAGGTTCAGGCGCACCCGGTTGCCAAACTCGTCCAGCGTGTACCAGTAGTCAAACTGCCGCAGTTCGCCCTTGGGGTCCCGGTTGGAGGAGGGGTTCTCGATGTAGCTGCTGTAGTCCGCGATGGTCTCTACCCGGGGCACAGCCTGAATGAAGTACAGGTTCCACAGAACCTCACCGTTCCGGGCCAGATACTCGCTCTCCGTCATATTGTTGATCTGTGCCTGAGCGGTAATGTCCTGCAGGTCGTTGGCATTCAGCTCCTTCAGCCAGAAGCGGTAGACCACCATATCCTGCAGCTTTTTGATCTCGTCGCCGGAAACGACCACTTTGTCATCAGGCTTTTCCACCACGTCGTCCTCGCCGGACCACTGGGTCTCGGTGCTGGAGCTGGGGTCGGTACTGGTGCTGGTGCTGGTGTCGTACTCAATGACGGTGCCCCACTCTGTTTCCTTAACGCTGGGGCCGCCGTCGAGGTTGTCCTCGCCGCCTTCCACAGGCCGGGTGGCAACTTCGTCCTCGCCAAAACCGGCAGCTTCGCCTTCATCGTATACTTCGCGCGGCTCGCCGTCGTCCACGGCAGGGAAATCGTCGCCGAAACCGGCAGCTTCGTCCCCGCCGAAACCGGCAACTTCGTCGTCAGGATAGGATGCCTCGCTGTCATCTACGGGCCGGGAGGCCTCTTGATTAACCTGAGGATCGATCAGACCCTCCGTTGCAAACACCGGCACAAGGCAGGTGCAGATGACCGCAAGCGCCAGACAAAGCGCAAAAACGCGCTTCACCAGCCTATCTTTTTTTCCGTGATGATTTTTCCGCACAGTGGAGCCCTCCCTGCATCATAGTATTTTTGGCAAAACCGGAGGAAAAGATATTCAACTTTTGTCGGTTTTCTTTCCCTTGGCAGGTTATTTTTACCAGACACATCATTATTGTAATTATAGCATGTATATCCAGTATTTTCAATAGTGAAATTTTATTTTCCCTTCCCCTTTTCAGACAAAATATTCTGCGATATACAGCAAGTTATGAACCGTCGCAATATCATTGCGGGGAGTAGAACAGTCCGACTTATCCGCACGCCCGCCGCATTGTTATATCACGCAGTTTTGTGTTGTATCTTCGCAGTTTCACTCTCTATAATACATGAAACGCAGATTCCTTTCACTTTTTTTCGAGATTTTTTGAAAAAAGTTTTCGGAGCCCTCTCAGTCTCGCAAAGCTCGACAGCGGGGGTTAAACCTCTCAGTCACGGGCTTCGCCGTGACAGCTCCCCTAGTAGGGGAGCCCTTGGCAGGCCGTCGCGTTTTCGGGGTCTGGCGCTTCGCTCCTGTTTGCCCTGCTGACGCAACGTTATTTCTGCCTTGCGGCAGATGATGCCCTTGGAGCGCCAGCGATCAGATTGAAAAATGAATCTCATGCCAAGGCCTCCCCTACTAGGGGAGGTGGCATCGAGCGTCAGCGATGATGACGGAGAGGTTTTGCACCAAAAAGCGCCCCCATCACTCAAAGGAGCAATGGGGGCGCTTTACCATATTACAATGGGTTCCGCTTACTCAGCCTTGGGGGCTTCGGGAGCCTTTGCTTCCTCAGCCTTTGCGGCGGGCTCTGCCGGAGCGGCAGGAGCGGCAGCGGGCTTCGGAGCCTGCTTCACCACGGGCTTGGGGGGATTCGGATCGTCCTTCAGCGGGAAGAGGATGATGTGCTTGGGGCACTTCTGGGCGCACATGCCGCAGCCCTTGCACTTGTCGTAGTCCACACGGGCCACGCCGTCCACAACGTGGATGGCATCGAACTTACAGGTGCGCTCGCACATGCCGCAGGCAATGCAGGAGGTGGTGCACAGCTTGTTTGCCACAGCACCCTTATCCTGATTGGAGCACATGACCACGGGCTTGCGGGGGCCGCCTGCGTCGATCATAATGACGTGCTTGGGGCAGATGTTGGCGCAGGCACCACAGCCGGTGCACTTGTCCTTGTCCACCTTGGCCACGCCGTCCACAATGTGGATGGCATCGAACTTACACACCTTGGTGCAGTCGCCCAGGCCGATGCAGGCAAAGGTACAGGTCTTGGGGCCGCCGTACAGGGTCGCAGCAGCGGCACAGGTCTGGATGCCCTTGTACTCGTAGCTGGGCTTGCAGTGCTCGGAGTTGCCCTGGCACTGGACCACAGCCTTCTTCTCCACAGCGCTTGCCTCACCGCCCATGATCTTAGCAATGGCGGCAGCAGCCTTGGGGCCGCCGGGGGCGCACTTGTCGCAGGGAACGCCGTCCATAACAACGGCCTTTGCGTAGTCGGCACAGCCGGCGTAGCCGCAGCCGCC
>OBZR01000547.1_pt1 | contig 20906 bp, 20 predicted proteins | sample 1495541 | NCBI WGS metagenome assembly OBZR01 (sample SAMEA2580240, study PRJEB22360) | human gut metagenome | biome: human gut; feature: human-associated habitat; material: faeces | place: Denmark | collected 2008/2010 | reverse complement strand
GTATTTCTTCAATCCCCGATTCAATCGCTTCTTCTATTATGTATTGAAGTGTTGGCTTGTCTACTATTGGTAACATTTCCTTCGCTTGTGCTTTAGTCGCTGGTAAAAATCTTGTACCAAGACCAGCTGCTGGTATTATTGCTTTTCTTACTCTTTTACTCATTTCATTCCCCCACGGTTAATTTTTATTTAAACGTATGATTTAAGAAGTTCTAACTCTCCATCAATTTTATACTCCACACCCTTTGGTATGTAAATTGTCTCTTCTTTATTCAAATCTATAACATCATTATTACTTTTTATTTGTCCACTTCCATTTATAACAGTATAAGAATGGAAGTCCTGTTCATGCACAGCATCGCTGTAAACATTTTTAACGTCTATCTTTTCAACTGTAAAATAAGGTGTCTCTAGCTTTGTAAAATTCTCTATCTTACCACCCTTATTTTTTCCTTCATAATCTATGACTTGAAGTGATTTTTCAATATGCATTTCCCTATCTCTTCCCCAGTCATACATTCTGTAAGTAACATCACTACTTTGTTGAACTTCAATAAGTTTTAGTCCGCCAGTAATAGCATGTACCGTACCACTCGGAATATAAATCATATCTCCAGGCTCAACACTTATCTTTTCTAAGTGTTGTTCTATCTCGCCATCTTCTATAACCTTTGCAAAAGATTCTTTAGTATGATTATCCTTAATCCCACAAATTAAATGTGAATCCTTCTCAGCTTCTAGTATATACCAGCATTCCGTCTTTCCATTATCATTTTCATGTAATCTTGAAAATTCATCATCTGGATGAACTTGTACTGATAAAGTATCTTCGGCTTTTATTATTTTATTAAGAATTGGCAATTCCTTTTCAATATGATCTATTAAGTTAATTTCATTATCTTCAATTTTAGAATGACCATTTTTATGAGTTGATAAAACCCATTGTTCATATCCCCAAACCTTCTCACTAAAGAAAGGATTTAATTTTAATATATTACTCTCCATAACTATCTCCCATTTAAGGATAGTATTATCTTCAAGGAGAATCCAATTAAGTGATATCCTCCAAAAGATTTCTATCACTTAATTTACTTTTATATTTTCTCTATTTTTTCTTCTTTTTACAAAATAACATCCTAACACCACCGCAATTAAAGCTACTAATATTAATTCTATACTAGTACCATCAGCTACATGCATAGAAACTATAAGTATAATAGCCCCTGCTATGGCATTTCCCACAAAAATTCCAAGAAGCGAATCTAATATTCTCATCTTAAAAATAGATGCCAAAGCAGCCCCAGACCAAGATCCTGTCGTTGGAAGTGGTACTCCGACAAACACTATAAGACCGACAATACTAGCTGCCTTCAACTTCTTAGCTCTTCCCTCTATTTTTTTATCAATCCATCTTATTACCTTATTGAAATATTTCCTATATCTTAAAAAATCTATAATCTGCCTAAACATCAGTACCACTGGTACTGATACAATAGATGAACCTATAACACAGATTATATACACATATATTGGATTTAAGTTCATAGCTATCCCTATAGGTATAGCCCCTCTCAATTCAATTATAGGAACCATTGATAAAAAAAACACCTTCAAATATTCCATAGATTACTTCCCTCTATATTGAATTATTTATTTTTTATAACTATGTATTTAAAATGATTTCTGCTACTTTAGATGCATCATTTTCATAAGAGTTTAATTTATCATAATCAATCTCTTGTTTTAATTTTGTTCTTAATTTTTTTATATCTAAATCAAGCAAATCTTCTTCTTTAATTGATATTGCTAATTTTCTTTTTTTAAGTTCTTCTATGTTAAAACTATCTTCCTTTGCACTTGGTCTTTCAATTAATACTAAATTTGTATGACCTATAATGCCTTCAGCAATAGTTCCCCATCCTGCCTTTGATATAACCATATCACTTGCTGCTATGTAGTTTTGGGTATCTAGTGTATCTATAGGAAGATTTACTATATTGCAATCGCCTTCACAAGTTATATCAATTCCAGAAGTAGTAAATATAGTTCCATCAAAGTTTTTTATATTTATATTATTTAAATTTGCTGATTTCCCACATGTAATCATTATAGACTTTCCATATTGTTTTTTTATTTTTTCAACTTTATCAAGATTTATATCCCTACAGGTAAATACAACTTCATTTATATCTTTACAATTTACACTGCCTATAGGTAAGCATAAATCATATTTTATAAACTTAGTAACATAGGAATAGGCTTGTCTATATTTATTAATAATAGACTCATCTATGCCTATATACTCATATTGCTCTACCCATGTAAAGTTTGTAATAAGTACTACAGGTAGCTTTAGTTTATATCCTACTAAAGTACCTATAGGACTTATATCACTTACTATACATTTAATATTTAAATTCTTTAGAAAATTATACTCATTATTTACTACATCTTCCCATGATAAAGTAAACTCAAGTAGTTGTTGCTGAAGTAAAAACTTGTCTACTTCTAAAGAATTTTGTTTATTAACTAGACCAATATCTGTCGCTAAATCTTTACAAATTATTCTATCTTTATATTTAGCTAAATAAATTCTAGCAAAATCATTTTGCCTCTTATTACAAACTATATATAAATTGTAATTACTAGTATTTAGGATATTTTCTATTATTGCTAAACATCTAGTCATATGTCCAAATCCATGGGATGATATGTATAATGCTATGTACATGGTATTACCTCCATAAATTTGTCATAATCTCTTATGTAATCTTCTTCATTATATTCTAAAGAAGATAATACTAATAAAACTGCATCTGGTGAATGTTCAAAGCTTGTCCTCCAGACCTTAGGCCCAATATATAATGCTTCATTTGGTTTATTTAATTTATAAACATCTTCTTTTTCACCATCAAAACATTTTATCTTTAAACTTCCACATATACATATTAATACTTGTTTAGTATTATAATAAGCATGTGATCCTCTATTACATTCTGTAGGAACATCATAAGTATAAAATATTCTTTTTACTTCAAAAGGTAAATTAAAGTTCCTTTCTAAAGGTATTAAAAATCCTATCTCATGATTTCCTTTTTTAGTTAATTTGAACTTATAACTATGCTTCATAATCTAAATTCTTCTTTTCTTTTGTTTATATTGTGTATAACTATACTAATTAGATACTATTACTATAAAAAAGTTCTATACTTAACCCATCTGTTATATGCATGGATATAGTAACCATAATTACTTCTGATATTACATCACCTATAAATATTCCAAGTAGTACATATTTTTTCTCATTTTAAATATAAATATTAATACTATTTATAATCATAATCATGTAGTAAGAAGTAGTACTCCTAAAAATATTATTAAACCCCTAATACTCGCTGCTTTTATCTTTTTACTCTTACCTATATTTTTCTATCACCCCATATTATCATCTACTTGAAATATTTTATGTATCTTATATAGTCTACAATGTATCTAAATGATAAGATTTATTACTCTTATAAGTCTTGTTACCTTCACTATATATAAAAATATTAACTTAATATATTCTAAATAGTTATTCTCCAATAAATTTTTATTCTATATATTTGTACAAAAATCCCATACCTAGTCATTCTTATCCAAGTAACATTAGTGACTTAAACTTGATAAATTCTATCTATATTACAATCAAGTATTTAATTTCTTAATCTTTGATTTTATCAACTGTATAACCTTCTTCAAACTTCCCTTTCTATATAAGTATAATTTTAATACTCTAACTTTACTTGCATTATTCTTTACTATAAAATAATATAAACGATGCTGTCCATCTATTAACATATTAAATTCGTTTACAATTATAATTTTTCGTTTATCATATCCATTTTGTTCAATATTATCAATAAGTTGTTTTGTATATATATACTCTTCTTCACTTACTCCTTCTATCCTATTATTTAATAATGATCTACAAAGTTCAGAATCTTTAGCCTTGATATATCCACCATCACTTTGTCGCATTCTAATAGATTCCACAGGAATATCACAAACTTTATATTTTTTTATTTTATAAGTTGAGAAGAATTCTTTATAGAATTCTTCATCTATAATAAAATCGTCGTTATTCAAAAAAAATTCATTATCAATCACAACTTACATTCCTTTCTTCTATGCATCTGTTTAGCGTATATTTATTTATTATATTCTTAAATAACTCATATAAAGACTTAAATTCACTTGTTCTATGATAAACTAGAATAAAAATACTATTTGAAACCAAACAAGTAATTATGCCTTTAGCAAAGAACCAAATAATCCAATAATCAGGTAAATATGAACAAATCCCAAATGATATTATTGCTGATACAGTAGTTATTAGAATATATCCTATTAACTTTTTGTAATAAGTTTTCATAGACATATTAAAATATACTTTAAATAAAGTTTTATTTTCCCAAGGTATTTCAATAAAAATATAACTAATAATTGTCGATATAATAACACCTTTTACTCCAAAGACTTTAACCAACGTAATATTTAAAATTAAATTAACAAAGCATCCTACTAAAGGCTTTAATCTATCAATATGCCAAACTCCTGCAGCATCACGATATGTAAGAATAACTTGTCTAGTTTGACCAATTACAAAATATATTACCATAAGAATAACGATATCTAGCGAGAACATCAAATTTTCTCCTACCCAAATTTTCATAAAATGTTGATATAAGACTAATAAACAAGATGCAACAACACAAACTACCCAGCCATTTAGCATTGATACTTTCAAAAAATCTTGATAATTTTTTTCTTTTGTTTCACAAACTATACTATTTCCAATCCCAGCTGTCATAGAAGTTATACAAATAGTCAGTACTGACATTAATGAGCTTATTATATAAAAATAATTACTATATATAGCTAATACTGTAAGACCTAAAAAACTCGAAATAATTACACTATCTAAAGATAATGATATTGTATTTCCAATCTTCTGAATTGCTAACGCTGATACACGTTTAGTAATTTGCGAGATTGCACTTCTATCTAATTTACCTTTACAAATATATTGTGGATATTTTTTATTTGTATAAATATTGATAATTAATTGTTGACATACTGTTAATATTGGAGAAAAAATAACATACAAATAATAATTTTTAAACAATAGTAATAAACAAAATTTTATAATATTTAATCCTATTTGTAAAAATGTTGATATATTATCATATACATCACTTCTTTGTAATGCTGATAGTAATGACTTTTTATGTGCAAACAAGAAATATCCAATAACAGTATCAAATAAAAAAATATAATATAGATATACAATGTTGATATCTTTAGGAATAGAACCTGAAATGAAATTACCCAGAAAAGGCGTTAGGCATATTCCTACAACTAAAATAAAACTACCCATGTATATATATATTTTTCGATACAGTTGTAATATTGCACAGATAGTCTTTGTATCATTCTTAGCAATTGGCTCATACATGCTATATACCATAGCTGAACTAAATCCCAATTCTGTAATATTCAATACCTGAAGTATTGAACTAAATAGACTGCTCAACCCCAAATATTGCTCTCCAAGTACTTTAATCAATACCGTTCGTAATAAAAATGGAATAAGTAATCCAACCATTCGATTAGCGACACCTGAAAACGAATTTCTAATCGCATTTTTTGTTCGTTCAATTTTCATTTCTATTAATTTCTCCCTACTATTTTATATTTTTTTTTATATTTTTCAGATAATATGCATGTCCTATAAGAAAGATAATAAAACACCAAGGGAATGTGTACGTAAATAAAGCATCTTCCGACAAATTATATATAAGTATACAAAGTACCCAAGAAATTTCAAAGATATGATAATCAATGTATTTATTAACTCTTTTCACAGCCTTTATATGTGAGGTACATATATATGCTATAATTAAAGCACCAATAATTCCACAATCTAACAATATTGCTAAATATCCGCAATGAGCTTTAAATCCACTTATAGCATATCCTGTTTCTCTTAACATCTGTAAAACATATGTAGGGTCCGACCAAAGTCCCCAATAACCATATCCTAAAATAGGTTTTTTTATAAACATTTCTAAAGAGAATCTCCATATATCAATTCTACCACTTAATGCTATACTCTTCCCTAGATACTTATGAAACATCTCATCTAATTGTGAATGTAATAGGAACTCATATGATATAATATAAATAACTAAAATAGCTATTATAATTATGGGCATAATTTTAAATATTTTAAGTAAACTCTTTTCATTTATAAATAAAATAACTACAGATAATCCTACCATGACTAAGCCTGATCCAGATTTGGTCTTTGTAATTAAAACTACGTTTATTATAAACATAATCAATGCCATGAAGTTAATCTTTTTTTGCTGATAAAAAGTTTCTTTTAAATCTGATACAAATACTAGCATTGAAAATGCCAATAGCATTGCAGTTCCATTTTTTGCAAACCCTGGCATTCCAAAAACCATTTCTCCCTGATAAGAATAAAAACAAGTACTTCTAAAAAACATAATACCAATAACATGAATAATTGTTATTACATAAAATAATCTATTAATATAGTATTTAAAATTCTCCTTTATCAAATCAAAGATAAGCATAGATAATACTGTAGAATATGTCAAACGCATATAGAATAATTTACTATTATTAAGGTTTCTATTAAGTACTAATGATATTCCTGTTAGCAAAAGTAATGCAACTACAGGTATAAAGCACTTTGGAAAATATAATTTAATGTTCTGCTTTTTAAGTAAAAAAATTTCTAAAAACATACTTAAAGGCACACTTATTATTATAAATGGAATATTATTGGTCATCACAGAGAAAATACTTATAATCATTGTCCAAAAAGCAAAGTTTTTAATAGAAAATTCTCTAGATGATAGTTTTAAATGCATTTATTTGTACCTCCTTTATAATCTATATTGCAATCCAATCTCTACCACAAATTAAATGACTATCTTGTGTCTTTGTCCATTGATAAGGAATAATAACCGTTTTATTAGTATTAGAATTTAACCACGCTCCCCACCAACTAAATGTGCTATTTGCAATAATATTGTGTTTACATAAAGACATAAGCTGCATATCTCTAAAACTATTTGTTCCTGTATTCCAGTCTACATAAATATTATTATTATTATTACTATCACCAAATTTTTCCTTACACCAATTTAAATCATCAGAAAAAAAGGCAAAACATGCATCCGGATATTTCTCTTTCATTAATATAATTGCTTTTCTATAATACTCATACCCACATATTGAATTAAAATTTTTATCTTTTAAATAATCTCCTCTTCGAACATGTACACTAATAATAGTCTTCTTTTTACATTCTTCTTCAAAAGACTTATTTTTTTCATCATTAATTTCTGGAAATCGAAATCTTTCCTTTAACTCAGTTTCAACCAGATTAACATAATATAGATCTTGCCAAAAACCATTAAAATATACATCTCTTTTTATTGTTTCATCCAATATCCTACTATTATATTGTAATTCACAGAATTCGTCAGAAGAGGATATAACTTTACCTATCTTACCCATAACCCGTGTGAACAAACTACTCTTTGTTTTAGTCCACTCTTTCAATTTTATATTTTCTATGAATTGTTCTTTTATAGAAAAAGCACGATTTAATTCATAGCCCTGATGATGATTGTGCACTTTAAAATCACTCGTATCTATTACTACATCAGTATTATTTTTTTTTAAAAATTCATAAAAAGCATACTGAAACATTTGATTTCCTAATCCTCCAAATATTCGTACTGCTAACATTTTAATTCCTCCTAAATAAAAGCCTATAAAAACACTTAATATTTTTTATTTTTAATATTTATGTCTACAAGCTACTGTTCTTTTTTATTAAATAATTTAGGTACTCTATACCCCGCAATATAATTCCATATATTACCGAAATATTTAAGTAATATATAAGACAATATTGTTGATAAAGCCAATGTAATAAGTACTCCTCCAATTGTATTAATTAAAGCATACAACGCTGACATTTTCCCATAATTAGGTAGAACAGCGCAAATTATCTTATTTATACACTGCTGTGTCATCCCATGAAAAACATAGATAAAAAAAGAAATCTCTAACCACCATTTCATCTTTACATCCTTAAAGATATCCATAAATACCCATAAGGAACAAATAAATAGCACTCTTACTGCTTCATCTATAAATTCACTTACATGCAATATCTGAAAATATGTAACAGCTATTATACACCCTAGTAAGCCTAATGTTATTTCCTTATTTCCAAATTCTTTGTTTATGAATGAATAGTGATGTAGAGCTAAGTATACTCCTAGGCAATAAAAAAACAAACTATTAAAAAGGTTTAAGTAATTTAGATACTCATTATTATATGTAAATCCACATATAATAAAAGACCCAATCAAAAGTACAATCCCACTATATTTTTTCCTCATACAATAATAAATCAAAGGACTCAAGAGTGCATAAATCATCAAAAAGAAAATATACCAACAAATTCCGCTATATTCAAAAAGAAAAATCCCTTTAAATACGTTTATTATAGATGGTTCAAACAATTTCAAAGAATCAATTTTGCTTGATATTGCCGGAATATATGTTATTAAAATTATAAATACCATCCATATAGTATTCCATAGAATATATGGAATCAACAATGTCTTTATCCTTTTTACATACTTTTCCTTGAAAAATTTATTACATGTGTCTTTTTCAATTTCAGATACGTTATTAAAAAATAAAAATCCTGATATCACAAAAAACATACTAACAGATACTTGTGGCAAAGCATCTGTTAAGATATCGATAAAGTTGACTATAAAAGTGCTCCCAATACTTATTTCACTTATCTGAAAATATTTATATCCAGAAGAATGAATCAACATTACTAATATAGCACACACATATCCTAGTAAAGTTATTTTTTTACTTGCTAATCTACCTATTTTATTATCCATAATTAATATCCTCCCAACATATAAACACAAACGTAGAGTATCAGTCTTTTATAAAATCTATCTGTTATCTAAATATAACACTTCATTCATTTACAAGCTATATTTTGCTAATGTCTACTATTTCTTCTTTAACTTTGTGTCTTACTAAGTACTTTGTGTACTTTTTCTCCAATATCTTGCATTGCACTTTTAAATTCACCATTCTTTATTCTATAAAATGTTGTTTCAATTAATCTATAGACTTTGACAATCGGATGACCCCAAGCATAAATTCTATAAGAATTCTTTCTATATGGTTCATAATCTTCGATATTTTCCGGTTCTTTTAAATCATCTAAATTTATCTCATATCTTTTCATTGTAAATATACGACGTAATCCTTTTGCAATCAGTGAAATATCACTTGCATAGTGAGCTGAATTTTCTACTACACCAATGTTATTAATCATATTTTTTTTAGGTACAATAGTTAAACCTTTATTTAAATATTGATTTGATATAAGCAACGTCTCAAAATGCTCTTTACCCGAATCCAAATGATTCTGAAATACATTAATCATATTTTTAACTAATTTTTTTTCTTTAATATATTGTTGTATTTGATTTTTCTTTTTTTCATCATCCAAAAAAGAATACTTTGTATCCCATTGTTTTACAACCCTACTCCATGATGCCCATCCCCATGTAAAAGTAGTTGTTGAGAAAAAATAATCTGACTCTATATCATTTGTTTGCTCTTCCACATTAAACCCTGAAATAAGCATTACTCTGTCATCATTTTCATATTTATCGAGCATTTGTTTACAAAAAGAAAAAAACGAAACTGATGGTACCACATCATCCTCTAAAACAATGCATTTATCCGTATGTGAGAATGCCCATATATCTGCTAAGTATCCTGAAGGATCTACCCCAACATTCTTTTCTTGATACATACGGTGAACTTCACATTCCCAATCAATATCTTCTGCAATAGCACGACATTTTTTTATATTTTCAATATCGTCCGCTCTATTTTCTCTAGGACCATCTTGATATAAAAATAATCTACTTGGACGTGCTTTCTTCACTTGTTCAAAAACTTGTTTAAATTGCTCATGTCTTGTAAAAAATACTAATAAAACAGAAATATCTACAAGAGCTTCTTTCATAATCTATATCCTCACTTTTCAAAAACTTTCATATATTCTACATCAATCACATTCTTATCACCTTCAAGAAAGGCTGTATAATTATTTCTTCGATCTGGTTCTTCAAATAATCTCAGTAATTTTTCATATATACTATTAACAGATATTTCTGCAATATCTCCATTTATTCCATTTTTTAATTGTTCTTTTGCACCTGCAAAATTAGTTGCGACAATAGGCTTATAAAAAGTTTTTGCTTCCGTTATAGTTAATCCCCATCCCTCATGCTTTGATGTTTGAACATAAATATCACAATCTTTAAAATATGGATATGGGTTTGTTTTTATACCGAGTAAGCATAAAGTATTTTCAATGCCATGCTTTTTAATTTCCTTTTCTATAATTTTTCTCTCCGAACCTTCTCCTATAATAAACCATTTAAATTTCAAACCACTATCTATCATTTTTTTACAAACCTTTATTGTCAAATCATATCCCTTTTGAGATTCTAACCTGCCGACAGATAGTAATTTTAGATATCCATTTGGTACACTAACATATTCTTCTGCTCTATCTAAGGTTGCCTTCTTTTTTATCTCATCAAACGGAACTAAATTTAATGCTAAAAATGTAATTTCATTATATTCTGGAAAAATTTCAATAAATTCATCTACAAGCTTTTGAGATACTGCAAAAAAAGTATCACAACACTTCAAATATGATTGAAGCCTTTTTATATTATACTGTGTTGTTGCAAAATCATTATGAATCCAGGATAATTTCTTTTTTGCAGTTACCTTTTCTGATAAGTAACGAACTAAAAACGGAGAATGTATGTGAAAATTAACTGCAATATCAAAAGTTTCTTGTAATTCCGGTATCTTATCAAAATTAATATTTAATTCTGCAAACTCTGTTTTTCCAAAAAAATGATTTTTCAAATTCATTATAGCTCTTAAATAATAGTGTTGTTTTATATTTTTTCTAATACTTAGTTTACTTCCACCAACTGGAATACTATTTTCTATTTTTTTAGGCATTGGGATTTTTTTAAGTTCAACTCCTTCTGGAATTCTAGATATAAAATCTCCCTCCTCATGAATAACGTAAATCGTTACTTTATTTCCCTTCTTATTCAATTCATTTGTTAACGTTATTAGCGCATTTTCTACACCACCACATAACATATGTTGTACAAAGAAAGCAATCTTTTTCATTTTTTATCTCCTCATATATGAATCATTCTGATAAATTATCTGAACATTACATTTTTCAAATATTAGTAAAGTCTTTATTTTTTATTTGTTAATGTTAATAATAGCTGATAATATTCTACATATCTTCATTATTTCTATCTACTGTCTTATATATTTTAATTAGTTCACTATAATTTATTTCTTTATTATACTTTTCAATATAACTTTTATAAGCACATTGCGATAATTGTTCTTGGAATTGCTTATTTTTTAATAGTTCAACCTTATTTTTTAAATCAATATAACTATCATATTTAAATAGTAATCCATTCTTTTTATTTTGAACTATTATCGATAAATTGCCTATATCTCCTGCAATTACAGGAACACCTAGAGCAAAACTTTCTACTATAGTCATCGGAAATCCTTCATACCATTGAGAAGCCATAACTAAAGCTTTTGTATTTTTTAATAATTCTCTCACTTCATCTTTATTTTTAAATCCAAGAAATTTAACATTACTCATTTTATTATCTAAAACAAATTTTTTAGCTTCATCTTCATATGGTCCACTTCCAACTATATATAATTCCTCATCTTTGATTTCTTTCCAAGCTTTTAATATTATATCAATTCCTTTTAATTTATCTATTCTTCCCAAATATAGAAATTTATTCTTACTATTCGGAATTGTGCTTTTCTCATATCCAAAATCCACAAAGTTTGGTTTAACAAATATCTTATCTTCATTAATTAAGCTTTTTAACTTTTCTTTGTTAAATTGTGTTAATGCAATATATCCATTCACTTTTTTATATGTCCCAATAATTCTATGAAATACTAAATTAGCAGTTGATACCAAACTCTGAATAAAGGATTCTCTATAGCATCGATTTTTCACTGCACAAATTAAACCTTTATGGATACAATCTTCACATATCATTCCTTTTCTTGTAAAGGTAGCTGCTGGACATAATAGTCTAAAATTATGTACAGTCTGTACTACTGGTACTTTACTATGTATTGCTGCATAATAAACAGATGGACTAATTAACGGCAAGGTGTTATGCACATGAACTATATCAATATTTTCTTTTTTAATAATCCTTTTTACATCCCTATATGTCTTTACCGAAAAAATAGTTTCTAGTGGTAATAATAGTTTTTGTAAAATATTTTTATTTTTTATATCATCATTATGCCTGGTATACATTAAAACCTGATGCCCATTATCTATAAGCATATTTTTTTCATTCTCTACAACTGTATCTTCTCCACCAGGAATTTGATAGTAATTATGCACAATCAAGACTTTTTGTTTTTTATTCACAACTATCTTCACTCCTTCCCTTTAATATGTATATCTAATATTATATCTCATAAAAAATTCAATTATCGTCCCATAATAACTGCATTCCAAATAAATCTTGTATTAGTATTCCAATATCTCTTAAATAACCTTTTAGGGTCCTGCATCAGCCTATATGCCCATTCAAGATTACACTTCTGCATCCACTGTGGCGCTCTCTTAATGTTACCTGCAAAATAATCAAATGCTGCACCAACACCAATCATAAAACCATTTACTCTTCCCTGGTGAGCTGACATCCATCTCTCTTGTTTAGGAGCACCAAGCCCAACCCATATAAAATCAGGGTTAGTTTTATTTATACTGTTTACAATTGCTTCATCTTCTTCTTCAGATAATTCTCTAAAAGGAGGACTGTACATTCCAGCAATCTGCAATCCCGGATAATCCTGTTTTAATACCTTATACAACTTTTCAAGTGTCTCCTCTGTACTTCCATAGAAGTAATGACTATAGCCTTTTTCTACAGAAACTTTTAAAATTTCTTCCATGTAGTTAGGACCTGTAGTTCTTTCCATATCTTGAAAGCCTCTCTTTCTGCCCACACTACTAAGTGGCCCCCCATCTGGAATCGACATAATACTGCTATTTTGAATATTACAATAATCTTTATCTTCCCATGCTGTAACAGTTGTATGTACATTTGAAACACACATATAATCTCCAGACAATACTTTAATATGATTCTCTGTAAAATCTAATAACCATTCCATATTTATGGCAGCAATATTAACCCCCATAATATTGCAAGTAGGAATATTAGATTTCTCTATTTTGTAAATAGGTCTCTTAGTACTATCATCCATCTTCTATTCTCCTCCTTTTATACGTATTTTCTATGATAAGGATTTTATAACCATAAAATATCTTAAAAAACTATCTTTCTTAATGATACTTAAAATTACTTTTGCTTATATGCAGTTATTCATATACCACTCATATGCCCTTCTTATTCCTTCATTTAAAGAAACTTTATGTTTCCATCCTAGTCCATGTAACTTATCAACAGTAGTTAATTTTCTAGGAGTACCATCTGGCATATCAGTATTAAACACTAACTCTCCTTCAAATCCTACTACCTCTTTAACCGTTTCAGCTAGCTCTTTTATAGAGACTTCTTCACCCGTTCCAATGTTTACATGTTGCTCTCCATCATAATTTTCCATTAAGAACACACACGCATCTGCCATATCATCCACATATAAAAATTCTCTAAGTGGAGTACCAGTTCCCCAAACCTCAACAGTATCACTGTTATTTACTTTAGCTTCGTGGAACTTTCTTATTAATGCAGGCAATACATGTGAGTTTTTAAGATCAAAATTATCATTTGGACCATATAAATTAGTTGGCATACAACTTATAAAGTTATCTCCATATTGTCTTTTGAAGAATTTACACATTTCAAGTCCTGCTATCTTAGCAACAGCATAAGCTTCATTAGTTTCTTCTAATGCTCCAGTAAGTAAGTATTCCTCTTTTATTGGTTGTGGCGCCATTTTAGGATATATACAAGTACTTCCTAAAAATAATAACTTCTTAACTTTAAAATCATGAGCTGCTTTTATCACGTTATTTTGTATCATTAAATTATCATATATAAAGTCTGCTGGATAAGTATTGTTAGCATGTATTCCACCAACTTTAGCGGCAGCTAAAAATACATATTCAGGTTTTTCTTGTTCAAAGAATATTCTAACTGCTTCTTGATTAGTTAAATCTAACTCTTTATGAGTTCTACATATTATATTTGTATAACCTTTATCTTCTAAATTTCTAACTATAGCTGAACCTACTAATCCCCTATGTCCAGCAACATATATTTTTGCATCTAAATTCAAAACTTTCACCTCTTCTTATATTATTTAAATCACATTTCAGCAAATAGATAGACTATTAGAAATAATATTCTAATAGCCTTTATCTAAATTATCTTAGTTTTCGAATTTAGATTTATATCCGCCACCATTTTTCATTTCTTCTAAATCAGATTGAACCATTTCTTTAACTAAATCCATAAATGAATATTTTGGTTCCCATCCAAGTTCAGTTCTTGCTTTTGTGCTATCTCCCCATAATAATTCAACCTCTGCTGGTCTGAAATATTTTAGATCAACTTCTACTAAAACTTTTCCTGTATTTTTATCTATACCTTTTTCGTCTACACCAGTTCCTTGCCATTCTATATCGTATCCTAATTCTGCAAATGCTAATTCAACAAATTCTCTTACTGTATGAGTTTCATTCATTGATAATACATAATCTTGTGGTTTATCTTGTTGTAATATTCTCCACATACCTTCTACATAATCTTTTGCATGACCCCAGTCTCTTTTTGCATCTAAGTTTCCTAAGTATAATTTATCTTGCATTCCTAAATGTATAGCTGCAGCTGCTCTTGTTATTTTTCTAGTAACGAAAGTTTCTCCTCTTCTTGGTGATTCGTGGTTGAATAATATTCCGTTACAAGCAAATATATCATAAGATTCTCTGTAGTTTACTGTTATCCAGTAAGAGTATAATTTTGCTACTCCATATGGTGATTTTGGATAGAATGGAGTTTTTTCAGATTGTGGTGCAGTTTCTGGAAGTCCACCAAATAATTCTGAAGTAGATGCTTGATAGAATTTAGTTTTTATTCCACTTTCTCTTATCGCATCTAATATTCTAAGTGAACTTACACCTGTTGCTTCAGCAGTATACTCTGGTGAATTGAAAGATACTCCAACGTGAGATTGTGCTGCTAAATTGTATATTTCATCTGGTTGTATTTTTTCTATTAATCTGTTTAAGTTACTTGAATCAGTTATATCTCCATAATGTAAAAATAATCTTACATCCCCTTCGTGTGGATCTTGATATAAGTGGTCTATTCTTTTCGTATTAAAAGTACTTGCTCTTCTTATTATTCCGTGTACTTCATACCCTTTTTCTAATAATAGTTCCGCTAAATATGAACCATCTTGTCCTGTTATTCCTGTTATTAGTGCTACTTTTCTTTTTTGCATTTTTATTCTCCCTCATGTATTTTTCTATATAATATTTTTTAATTCTTTTACATTAGCCACATTTGACTTATGACCAACTAATATCTTTCCATCATTTTCAATAACATATATATCCTTTAGTCCTTCAACTACTATATCGTGGCTAGATGATATAACTAGATTTCCATGACTATCTATAACCTTAGCATTTCCAACTAGTACATTTCCCTTATCATCTTTTTCTCTATATCTATCAAGTGCTTCCCAGCTTCCAACATCATCCCAACCAAATCTACTTGGAACAACATATATAGAATCTGATTTTTCCATAACAGCATAGTCAATTGAAATAGCTTCTGTTTTATGATAATTATTATTTATAAGTTCTTGTATTTTTTCATTATCTACTGTTTCAATGTCTTTTAATGCTTCATATGTATCTTTTGAGTATTTCTCTATTTGGTTTAGTATATTGTCAGCACTCCATAAGAACATTCCACCATTCCATAGGTAGTTTCCTTCTTCTATATATGATTCAGCTTTTTCTCTATTTGGCTTCTCTACAAAAGCATCAACTTTTATAACTTTATGGTTGTTGATTTTTTTCTCATCATTACCATATCTAATATATCCGTATCCAGTTTCAGCTCTAGTCGGTTCCATTCCTAAAGTAACTATCGCTTCTTTGTTTTCGTTCACAAATCTATCTGCACTTTTTATAATATCTCTAAATCCATCTTCATCACTGATTAGGTGATCTGATGGTAATACTATCATATTTGCATCTTTGTAATATTTTTTAATTACTAATGCTGAAAGAGCTATACAAGGTGCTGTATTTCTTCCTTGTGGTTCTACTATTATGTTTCTTTCTGGCAGATTTGGAAGTTGTTCTTTTACTAAATCAACATACATCTCACCAGTACAAACAAATACCCTTTCAATCGGTATAATAGGCGTTATTCTATTTACTGTCATTTGTATCATAGTTTCTTCACCTATTAGATTTAAGAATTGCTTTGGCTTTTCTTCAGTAGAAAGTGGCCAGAATCTAGTTCCTTTTCCACCAGCCATTATTAATGCACATAGCATATTTATTCCCCCTATCAATATACATAATTTTGACTACTATGCCATGATATTTTAATTAATTATTAACTCTATTTGTTATATCTTCTATTATCCTATCCAATTTCTCATCAACAATCTCTTGATTATCTCCATTACATCCAAAATAGAACTTAATCTTTGGCTCTGTTCCCGATGGTCTAACAGCTATCCAACTTCCATCTTCCAATACAAATTTAAGAACATCTGATTTTGGAAGGTCATTTATTCCTTTTTTATAATCTCTAACCTCACTAACTTTTATATCGGCTATTGAAGCTATATCTGAAGTTCTGAAACTATTCATAATATTTTGAATTTGTTTCATGCCATCAATTCCTTTTAAAGTTATCGATTTTAATTCTTCTTTATAATATCCGTACTTTTTATATACTTCTTGAAGCCCTTCGTATAAAGTCATTCCTTTATCGTAGTAATAAGCTGCCATTTCGCATATTAAAAGTGATGATACTACTCCGTCTTTATCTCTTGCATGAGTTCCTACTAAGTATCCGTAACTTTCTTCATAACCCATTACAAATGTTCTATCTTTATTTTGTTCAAATTCGTTTATCTTTTCTCCGATAAATTTGAACCCTGTTAATGTGTCTATACAATCAACACCATTTTCTTTTGCTATTTTAGCTCCTAGTTCTGATGTAACTATTGTTTTTACTATTGTTGGATTTACTACATTTGATATTTTTTCTTTATTATTACTGATTACATAGTCTACTAATAATGAACCAACTTGGTTACCGTTAAGTACTACATATTCTCCTTCGTTGTTTTTTACTACAACTCCAACTCTGTCGCAATCTGGATCTGTTCCTAGTATTATGTCGGCACCAGATTCTTTTGCCATATTTATAGCTATTTCGAATACTGCTTTTTCTTCTGGGTTTGGATATTCAACTGTTGAGAAATTACTATCTGGTAATTCTTGTTCTTTTACAACTTCTACATTTTTAAATCCAGCTTGTTTTAAAACTTGTCTTACTGGAATATTTCCTGTTCCATGTATCGGTGTGTAGATTATTTTTATTTTGTCTCCAACTCTGTCGATTATATCTTGGTTTATTATTTGTTCTTTTACTGCATTTATAAATTCTTCATCTACTCTGTTGTTTAGTATTTGAATTAAATTATCTCCAAATCTAGTAGTTGGTATCTTGCTGTAATCATCTATTTTATTTACTTCTGATATTATTTCATTTGCAACATCTGGACAAACTTGTCCTCCATCTTCACCATAAACTTTATATCCGTTGTATTCTGGTGGATTGTGGCTTGCTGTTATTACAATTCCAGCTACACAATTTAAATTTCTTACTGCAAATGATAATTGTGGTGTGCTTCTTAAGTCATCAAATATATATGCTTTTATTCCACAAGCTGCTAATGTTTTTGATGCTTCTATGCAAAATTCTTTTGATTTGTGTCTACTGTCGTATGCTATTACTACTCCCCTTTGTTGACCTTCGTTTCCATATTTTTTTAATATATAATTGGAAAGGCCAAAAGTAGCTTTTCTTACTGTGTATATATTGATTCTGTTAGTTCCGTGACCTATAACTCCTCTAAGTCCTCCAGTCCCAAACTCTAATTCTTTATAAAATCTATCTTCTATTTCTCTTTCATTATCTTGAATTGCTTTTAATTCTTCTTTTGTTTCTTTATCAAAGTATGGATTCCTCATCCATTCATCATAACGCTTTTTGTATTCCCTCATTTACTTACTCTCCTATGATGCATTATTGTCTCCAAATAATACTTTTACCGTTTTTAATATCAATTTTATATCTAATAATAAATTTCTAGTTTTTATATATTCTAAGTCCATATCTACCCATTCATCAAATCCGATATTGTTTCTTCCGCTTACTTGCCATATACATGTAAGTCCTGGTTTTACGAGTAACCTTTGCATTTGGTATGAATTGTATTCTCTAACTTCCCTTGGTATTGGCGGTCTTGGTCCAACTAAGCTCATATCTCCTTTTAAAATATTAAATAATTGCGGTAATTCATCTAAGCTAGTTTTTCTTATAAATTTGCCCACCTTTGTTATTCTTGGGTCATCAGCCATTTTGAATGCTGGTCCTGTTTGTTCGTTTTTATGTTGTAAATCCTTTAATAATTCCTCGGCATTGTGAACCATACTTCTAAATTTGTACATTTTAAAAGTATTTGGGTGTTGGCCATTTCTCTCTTGACAGAAGAAAATACTCCCTTTTGGATCTTCTATCTTTATAAGAACGGCTACTATTAAAAATATTGGTGATAAAACTATTATTCCAGCCAAAGAACATATTATGTCTATGCCTCTTTTTATAAAAAGATATAATTTTGATTCTCTCTCTAAAATCTTACTTATCTCAATACCCTCTGTGAAATCTTTATTTTCGTTTCTAGAGATATTTTTTTCCATAATTGAACTCCCCCCTCTATATAACAAAAATTAAGTTGTTTTTTATTTATTTTCATTGTAATAGTAGTTATAATATTCGCTATTTGTATCTGTTTTAAATTTATTAAGTATAACGCCTACTATATTTGCTTTTACACTATCTAATCTTTCTTTTGCTATTTTTGCTAAGTTTGAGTCTACTTCATTTGCCCCTACTACAAATATAACTCCATCTGAATATGCGGAAATTATCGAAGCATCACTCACCACACCAACTGGCGGACTATCTATAAATATATAATCATATTCATCTTTTATGCTTTCTATAAATTCGCTCATTTTTTTCGATGATAAAACTTCTGCTGGGTTTGGCGGTATTGTTCCACCTGTTAATATGTATAAATTTTCTTGTTTTGTTTTCTTTACACAATCTTGAATATTTCTTTTCCCTAATAAAATATCCATAAGACCTTGTGTATTTGATGTGTCAAACATTTTACTTATACTTGGGTTTCTCAAATCTGCATCTATTAAAAGAACTTTTTTATCTATTTTTGCAAAACTTACACCTAAATTAGATAATACTGTTGTTTTACCCTCATCTTTTTTAGAACTTGTTATACAGATTATCTTTAAATCTTTATCTAAGTTTGAAAACTCTATCCCAGTCCTTATAGTTCTATATGCTTCTGATATGTTCGATTGTGGTTTTTCTAAACTTGTTATTTTTCCCATAATATCTCCTATTATCCATAATCGTTATTTTTATTTTATAATTCCTCTGGTATAACACCTAATAATGGTAACCCCAATGTTCTGTCTATGTCTTGTGGTGTTCTCATTTTATTATTTAAAAATTCCATTAAAAAGATACTAAATAGTCCCACCATTATTCCAAGTACACCAGCTATTAATATATTCATTTTTTTATTTGGTGCAACTGGGTTTGTAGGTACTTGTGCCTTATCTATAACTTCTACACCATTTGCATCAGCTATTCTTATAGCTTCTTCTGTAAATACTGTTGGTATTTCATTTGCTATTTTTGCTGCATTATCATTATCTGTATCTTTAACTGATACTTTTATAATTTGTGTGTCTGTTACTGTTGAAACTGATATTTTACTTGATAAACTTCCATATGATTCTTCTAAGTTTAAGTTTTTTATAACATCTTCTAAGACTTTTCTTGATTTTATTATTTCACCATACGTTACAGCTAATTGTTGTGTTGTTTTTATTTGATCACTAGAAACTGTATTTGTTCCCTCAACTTTTTCTGTTTTTACAATTAATGTAGTTTCTGCTTGATATACTGGTTTTGCTATAAAGAAACTATATACTGAACTTATAGCTACACATATAACACATAGTATGGCAATTATATACCATTTCTTTTTTATAATAGAAAAATATTCTCTTAAATCTATTACCTCTTCTTCCAATTTGTTCCCTCCCCATTTCAAATTTCTACAATATTATTTTTAAATAATACTCAATTTCATTTTTTCATTATTTCATTTTTTCATTAGTGAACATTATAATATGTTTTATACTGATTGTATATATAAAATTTTATTTTTTTAAATTTTTTTAAAGTTATACAAGAAAACGTTGTCTGAGCCTGTCGAGATGTATTTGTTATTGTCATTTTTTGTCGTATTTTAGATGTTTTTAAAGTTGAAATTAAATA
>OBZR01000543.1_pt1 | contig 21144 bp, 30 predicted proteins | sample 1495541 | NCBI WGS metagenome assembly OBZR01 (sample SAMEA2580240, study PRJEB22360) | human gut metagenome | biome: human gut; feature: human-associated habitat; material: faeces | place: Denmark | collected 2008/2010 | reverse complement strand
TATGTTTATTTATTATTTATATTATTATTTACTATATATAATCTTTATTTATGCTTTCTAAGTTTATCTTTTATTATATTATTTATTATTTTCTTTCTTATATCTTCTGCTCCCTCATTTTCATTTATATCTACATCTAATAGTTTTGCTATTGTTTGCATCTCTTCCCTTGTCTTTGATTTATAACTTTTTATTAAATCTTCTTTCACAACATTCGGTTCTACTACATATTCATTATTCGCCCTTTTATAAATAACATACTTGCTTGAATATAAATCTCTATTATCATAAATATATTTTGAGATTATTTTTAGCATTTGATTATATGAAAGTTTTTTATTTACATTTAAATTTAGATATCTCGCAAAATTATAAATTTGCTGTTTAGATTTAAACAGCTCTTGTTTTTTGATTAATTTCCCTATTGATACAATATTATCTTGATATGAGCCATAAGTTAAGATTTTTAGATATAAATTCTCATTATCTTTTCTAGTTCGAACCTTTTTTATATTTTCATCTATTACTTTATCTACATTTGTTTCAAAATATTTTTTTGCACCCCTTTGAGATACATAGTTCTCTAATTCTTGTTGTACCATATCGAGTATCAAATTTCTAAAATTATCTTTATATGTTCTAGATTCCATGATACCTCCACCTCGTTTATTTTATTATATTCATAGCAATATAAAATGTGAGTTTACAAATATCATTAAAATATTTACTTAATTATATGATTTTTTCAAAAAAATATTAAATTATATGTATATATTTTATAAAAGTGATAATAATATAGATGTAAAATCAAATATACTCAATCTCCCCATTAAGATCTCTGTTAATTATAATAGAGGTCTTTTTTTAAAAAATTATTTTTCATGGATAAACGCAAGAAAGCCTGTAAACTTTTATTAATTTACAGGCTTTTTTTCATATTATTTATGATTTTTTAACCAAGTTATTGCACTATATGTGTGTATTGCTGCACCAGTTACTAAAACATCTTCATTAAATACTACTTTAGTATTGTGCATAGGTTCACCGTATAAAGGATTTTCGTTTTTAGCTCCAGCTCCTAATATTAAGTATAAACTAGGAACTTCATAAGAATAAGAAGCGAAATCTTCAGAACCCATTCCTCCACCTTCAAATAAAAATACTCCTTGTTCACCTACTATATCTTTTACATATCCAGTAACTTCAGTAGCTAAATCTTTATTGTTAGCAAGTGGTGGAACAGAAGATAATTCTATTAATTCAGCTTCTCCTCTTAACATTTTAGCAGTAGCAGAAACTATTTCACCCATTCTTTTGAATACATATTCTCCTACTTCTTTATCTAATGTTCTTATAGTACCTTCCATAATAACTTCTCCAGGTATTATGTTTGGTGCATCTCCACCTACAAATTTACCTATTGTTATAACTACTGGTTGAGTAGCAACTATTTCTCTATTAGTTATTTCTTGTATAGCAGAATATATTTGATTAGCTATAAATATTGGGTCTACACCTGTTTCTGGCATAGCTCCGTGGCATCCAGTACCTTTTACAACTATTCTAAATCTATTACATCCACCTATACTAGTACCTAATCCACATACTACTAGATTTGAAGGTGTTCCAGAGTTTACGTGCATTGCCATAGCAGCATCAACTTTTGGATTTTCAAGTACTCCTGCTTCTATCATTTTTTTAGCACCAGTAAAACCTTCTTCGTCTGGTTGGAATACTAATTTTACAGTACCTTCTATTTGGTCTTGGTTTTGTTTTAATAATTTAGCAGCACCAAGTAACATTGCTGTATGCATATCATGTCCACAAGAGTGCATAGCTCCGTTTGTAGCTGCAAATTCACAGTTTGGAGTTTCTTCCATTGGAAGTGCATCCATATCAGCTCTTAATAAGAATGTCTTTCCTGGTTTAGGACCTTCTATTGTAGCTACTATACCACTTTCACATATTTCTGTTGGTTCATAACCAAATTCTCTTAATTTATTTATTACATAAGCTTTTGTTTTAGGTAATGTATCTCCAACCTCTGGATTTTCATGAATAGTTCTTCTATATTCAACTATATCATTTTTTATATTCTGTGCTTGTTCTAGTATTTTGTTCATTGTTACACCTCATTTAATTTTTTCCTTTAATATATTTATTTCCTATTCCATTTCAAATTATGCCTTCATATTGCCTTATTGCATTTATTTTTAACTATGGAATTTTAAACGAAATATAATTTATCACGCTTATAAGAACTTAATATGTACTATGACACAAAAAACGACCTTAAAAGGTCGTTTTTTAGAAAAAGTTGAACTATAATTTCAAATTTTTCTTTGGATACAATGTATATTTATTGTATTGCTATTAATTGGAATCCCAAATCTTCTATTAAAGCTTTTAATTCTTCTTCTTTAACTGAGTCATCCATATTAACTATAGCATATTTTCCATCTAAACTAACTTCTCTTACTTCTACACCTTTGATATCTTCTGTTAAAGCGGTTCTTACATGGTTAACACAGTGGTTACAACTCATTCCTTCAATTAATAATTTCTTTTCCATTAATTACACCTCCTAATATACCCTGTATGGGTATATTATAACACGTTATATTAAAAAACACTACTAATCAATAAAGAAATTGTTATTTTATTTTTATTGTATTTATTCCTCTGTAAACATTGAAATCATTACAAATTAATTCACCATCAAGTCTTCCATTTAACACTACATAGTCATCTAATATACCAAAACTTATAAATATAGCTTTTTCTTTTACGTACTTTTGTAAAGTCTTATATGTGCTTTTTATTTCATCTTCTGAATTTGCATTTTGTAATGCATTTAGATATTTATCTAATTGTTTATCATCATATCCTAATTGTTTTATGATGTATGTAGCATCAGAAACAGCAGGTAATTCACATCCTATTAAAGCTAAATCATAGTCTTTTTTATCTAGAGCTTTTGTCATTTCATCATCTTCTAAATCTTTGATTTCTGTTTTTATGCCTATAGCTTCTAAATTATTGCTTATTATAGTTGCTGCTTTTACTCTTTCACTATTGTTTTTATTTACTATTATCTTAAATGTTACATCTTTTAATAAAGCTCTTACTTCAGAATTTGTTACATCTTTAAAGTATCTACCCTTTTTGCTGTCTTTTGAATCTTTTTTATCATCTTTTTTGTCTGAAGTATTTTCTTTGTTATTTGTAGCTTTGTCATCAGCTTCAGTTTTTTCTTCATCAGTATTATCTTTATCATCTGTAGTGTCTTTTTCTTTATTATCGTCAGTTTTGCTTAAAGATAAAACAGCTTTTTTCAGATAATTATTGGCATTCTCTGTATTATAAGAAAGAGGTTTTAATTCATTATCGTAATAAACTGATGTAGAATTTAAAGGGAAATTAGTTAATTTTGCTCTATTTGAATAAGCATCTTTTATAATAGAATTTCTATCTACTGCAAATGAGATTGCTTTTCTTATATCTAGATTTTTTAGATATTCATTATCATAATTGAAAAGAACATAATCATAATTTCTTCCTTGATATTTATTTATTACAAAATTATCATTATCTACAAATTTACTTATACTACCTAAAGTAACTCTACTTACATCACTATCTAAAGATAATACCATCTCTGTTTGTGATTCATTGTCTGGTACCATTTTTACATAGACTTCTTTTTTATTATTATTTTTATCTAGATCATAGTAATCTTTATTTAATTCTAATAACATATAGTTTCTATCTTCATAAGTTTTAATTTTGTAAGCACCATTTCCAATTAAGTTGTTGCTTGCAAGTTTTAATTTATCACTCTTTAAGTTATCTAATTTGTCTTTAGATACTATTGGAAAAATTAAAGTTTCTAGTGAAAATGCATATCCATCTTTAAATGTAATAGTTAGATTTTTACTTCCATTTACACTTATTTTGCTTATATTTGATACTAAACTATAATAAGAACTATCTGTATTTTTCTTTATTAAGTCATATGTATATTTTACATCACTTGCTGTAAGACTTTGTCCATTATGCCATTTTATATTGTCTTTTAAAGTTATATTTATACTTTTATTGTTTGATGAAATATTATAAGAATCTACTAATTTAGGTTGAAGATTATAATTTTCATCAAATTCAAATAAACTGTCATAAACCAAGTTCAATACATAACTTACTGACTTATCGTTATTTAATATTGGATTGATTGTAGTCGGTTTTATCATAGTTAAATTTATGTACTGTGAACCATCTTGTTTTGATGTATTCTTTTCTTCGCTTTTTTTCTCAGTATCTGCACTACAACCTACTACAAACACCATCAAAGCTAAGAGTATACTTACTAATTTTACTACCTTCTTCATATTGCTGTACCTTTCTAGTTATAGATTTTTTTATACATTTCGTAATTATATTTTACTTTTTCAACATAAGAAGCTGTTTCTTTAAAAGGAATAGTTTCTAGATTTTCTCCATCAGAGCTGAATTCCTCATCTGCCAGCCATTTTTTGACGTTGCCCGAACCTCCATTATAAGCTGCAATTACTAAATCCAAATCCCCAAATTCTCTATATAATCTATTTAAATACCAACATCCTATTCTTATATTATCTTGTGGCTTAAAAATATCTACCTTTTCTAGTTTAAGCTCTTCAGCGGCCCAATCTCTAGTACCATCACCAATTTGCATAAGCCCCTTCGCCCCTTTTCTCGAAACTGCATCTTCTTTAAACTTGCTTTCTGCCTTTATTATACTGTAAACTAGGTTTTCATCTAAATTGTATTCTTTTGAATAAAACTCTACATAATCTGAGTATTTTTTGGGGTAAAGATATTTATATATATCATTTTTTCCTATAAATAAGGCAACCCCCAACACGATTAAAATCAATAGAATTAAGATTAATTTTTTTTTCACCCTTATTCTCCTTGTAAAACACTTATTATTTCTAGAACTTGTTGTTCTAAGTTTTCAAATGAGCCCGAATTATCTATAATATAATCCGCAAATTTTGCCTTATCTTCTTGACTCATTTGAGAATTTATTCTGCTAATCGCCTCTTTTTCAGTACAGTTATCCCTAGCTATTATTCTTTTAATTTGTATATCTTTTTTACAAGTTACTAAAATTAGTTTATCTATATAAGGAAGATAATTGTCTTCTATTAATAATGCTGCATCAATAGCTACAATTTTCTTTCCTTGTGTTTTATATTCTTCTACTTTTTTTAGTATATTTTCTTTTATTTTTGGATGAGTTAAATTATTTAAAGCAATTAGTTTTTCATCATCATTAAACACTATATTTCCAAGTGCTTTTCTATTTAAACTTCCATCTTCGTTTTTTATAGTCTCTCCAAAAGTTGAAAATACTTTATTCAATAAATCTAAATCTTCAAAGATATGTCTAGCTACTATATCGGCATCGACTATCTCTATACCATGATTCATAAATATAGTCGATACACTGCTTTTTCCACATCCAATATTTCCTGTAAGCCCCAATACTAACATTTTTTCACCTACTTTGTTTCGTACCAAGAATCCCCTGTATTTAAATCCACGTCTAATTTAACATCCATAGATTGTGCATTTTCCATTTCTTCTCTTACTATTTTCTCGGCCATTTCTAACTCTTCATCAACTGCTTCTACTATAAGCTCATCGTGTACTTGAAGTATAAGTCTTGATTTCATGTTATTTTCTTTTAATTTATTATATACATTTACCATAGCTACTTTTATTATATCAGCAGCACTACCTTGGATAGGAGCATTCATCGCAAATCTCTTACCTTGGTTTCTAACTATAAAGTTGCTCGCTTTTATCTCTGGTATATATCTTCTTCTGTTTAATATAGTTGTCGCATAACCTGTTTCTGTTGCACTTTCAACGGCTTCATCCATAAATTCTTTTATCTTAGGGTATTTATTAAAGTAACTATCGATGTATGCTTTAGCAGTTGCAACTGGTATATTTAAATCTTGAGAAAGACCAAAATCAGTTTTTCCGTAGATTATACCAAAGTTTATCGCCTTAGCTTCTATTCTTTGTTTGCTTGTAACGTCTTTTATATCGACATCGAATATTTGTGATGCAGTTTTTGAGTGAATATCTTCCCCATGTTTAAACGCATCTATCATATTTTCGTCACCACTCATATGAGCTAAAACTCTAAGTTCAACTTGAGAGTAGTCGGCATCTACTAATTTACAATTATCATCAGCCACAAATACTTTTCTTATATCTCTACCCATTTCAGTTTTAACAGGTATGTTTTGCATATTAGGCTCAGTAGATGAAATTCTACCAGTAGTAGTTATAGTTTGGTTAAATGATGAATGTATTCTTCCTGTTTTAGGATTTATTATTTTTAATAATCCCTCAACATAAGTTGAATTTAACTTAACTATTTGTCTGTACTCTGTTATTTTGTCGATTATTTCGTGTTTGTCTCTTAATTTTTCTAAAACCTCTGCATTTGTAGAGTATCCTGTTTTAGTCTTTTTAATTACTGGAAGACCTAACTTTTCGAATAATACAACACCTAATTGTTTTGGTGAATTTATATTGAATGGTTCACCAGCTAATTCGAATATTTCATTTTCCAATTCATTTATTATAGTAGTGAATTTTTCTTTTAATTCATTTAATTGATCCTTGTCAACTTTCATTCCGATATATTCCATAGAACCTAAAACTTCAACAAGAGGCATCTCAACATGATAGAATAATCCATCCATTTCTGTTTCTTTTAGATTTTCTTCCATTTTAGGATATACTCCATTAACTGTATTTAATATATCACCTATATATGCTGACAGCTCGTCAAATTCTATTTCATCGAACTTCTTAGCTTTTGCACCTTTTCCAAGTAAATCTTCTTTTGATTTTATTTTTCTAGTTAAATACTTCATAGCAATTGCACTACATTCATATGAAGTTGAAGATTTTGAGTCTATTAAATACTCAGCTATTGTTATGTCAAAATCCATAGAATTTAATTCTATTTCATAAGGTTTTAGTAATATATAATCTTCTTTTAAATCATATCCATGTTTTTTAATTTCAGGATTTGAAAGTAAAGTTTTTATTTGTGGTAATTCATCTTCATTTACATAATAAATTTCATTTCCATCTAAACTTAAGAATACATATAGAACTCTTTTGTCTAATATATTTCCTTCTTTTCCTATAACATCGATTATAACTTTTTTATTTTCTTCTGCTTTTTTAATAAAATCTTCTACATTATCTAGATGTTCTATTTTTAAGTCTATTTCTTCTTTTATAGTAGTCTCTCCGCCTTCTATATCTAATAATTTTGTTATCAGACTTGTAAATCCGAACTCTTTAAACTTCTCTACAACATCGTCTTTATTGTAGTCTCCGTATTCTAGATCTTCTAATTTAACTTCGATTGGAACATTTGTTATAATTGTAGCTAATTCCTTACTCATTAAAGCTAAATCTTTATTTTCTTCTATTTTCTTTTTGATACTTCCTTTTAATTCATCAGTATGTTCTATAAGATTTTCTATAGTTGAATATTGTTTTAAAAGTTTTATACCAGTCTTTTCACCAACACCAGGCACTCCAGGGATATTATCCGATTTATCTCCCATAAGACCTTTTAAGTCTATAAATTGAGTTGGTGTCATTTCGTATCTTTCTAATACTGAATCGTAGTTATATTCTTCAACTTCTCCAACACCTTTTTTAGTTATTAGAGTAGTTGTTTTGTACGATGCCAATTGTATCGCATCTTTATCTCCTGTAACTATGTAAACTTTAAAGTCATTTTCTTCGCCTAATCTTGCAACCGTACCGATTAAGTCGTCAGCCTCATATCCTTCAAGCTCTAATCTGTTTATATTAAACTTGTCTAATAAATCTTTTAGAGGTTGTAATTGTTGTGCTAATTCATCCGGCATTTTCTTTCTCCCAGCTTTATAATCAGCATATTGTTTATGTCTGAAAGTTGGGGCCTTTTTATCAAATGCAACACTCATATGTGTCGGTTGATAGTCTTCTATTATTTTAAACATCATACGAACAAAGCCAAATATAGCGTTAGTTTTTAATCCCTCACTATTACTCATATCTGGCAATGCATAAAAGGCTCTGTTTATTATTGAGTTACCATCTATAATTATTAATCTTTTTTCCAAAATTTATCACTCCTACTGTTTCTCTTATTTACTCGTTTTACCCTATCATTTTATCATACCATAAATCTATCGATATTAACTATTTAAAATGTATAAATATATTCAGTTTATATTATACTTATTTTATTATTTACTTTTTTTACTTTTTTCATAAGTTTTTTAAATGTAGATTATATTCTTATTTTTAAGTCAAATACTAATTTTTCCAATATATATAAATTGTGCTTGATTAATTTAATCTGTGTTGCTATAATATAAAGGTAGCAAATTTATTGGCCGATGTGGCGGAATTGGCATACGCACACGACTCAAAATCGTGCGGAGAAATCCATACGGGTTCGACTCCCGTCATCGGCACCATTTTTTTACATATGATTACTAAACGCGTTGAAAAGACTAGGCTTTATTGCTTGGTCTTTTCTTTTTTCTATAGCAAAACAACACAATAACAACACAACCAGCATAAAACAGGTCTTTTTATCATGAAAAACTACTTATAATAATCTATAGTTTATATATCTATTTAAATACTCTATTTAATTTTTTAAAAATAAGTTGTAAAAACTATCCCTACTATCCCTAAGTATTGAAATCAAGCCATTTTACTATCCCTAAAACTATCCCTAAGATATCCCTAAAGTGTCCCTAAACTATCCCTAAAATAGGTTTAAGTTATCCAATACAGGGCAATAATCATAACTAGAGGTGATAACATGGGCATATATGTATCAGGTATATTATTATTTAGTTTAAATTAATAGAATTAAAATGAATAAAAACACATAAAAATAGTTATAATTTTAAATATTAAATAGTATTACAATATATTAAATAAAAAATGACTAGAAAGTAACCATTTTAGTCAACTTTGGTGTATAATATAATAAATAATATTATTAAAGAGAAATAATAACATGGGGGGTTATGGTAATGAAAAAAGAATATAAAACTTTTAATTTTGATCTTTTAACAAAAGATAAAAATATTAAAATTGTATCTTGCAAAGATTCATTAAAAGACGTAACTCCTATTAATTGGTCTAAAGATGTACTGGAAGGTAAAAAAACTGTAACAGTAGTCAATTTAGAGAAATAAGATGTAATTAATTGGGGGATACTAAAGATGTGTGAAATAGGAGATATAATTTTAATCAATAGCTATGAAAGCCAAGGACAATGTATTACAATGCATTCATTTGTAGTAATTAATAATAAAGAGGGAAAAATACAAGGATTAGATTACAACATTATTTGCAATGTTATGTCATCTTTTAAAAATGAATCTCACAGGGCAAAAAAGTTATCTTATCCTGGTAATTTCCCTATAACTTCATCTGATTCAAGCGTGATTAATGGTAACGATAAAGATGGATACATAAAAGCTGAACAATTTTATTTTTTTAACACAGATAAAACAGATTTTACTATAATAGGATCACTTAAGCCTGATGTATTTAATCAATTAATAAAATTTATAGAAAATCAATCTGATTTAGAACTTATTATAGATAACTTATAAATAACATATACCACGAAAGTGGTATTTTTTTTATTTCTTAGACATCATAATACCTTTTAAATAACTTTTTTATAATCTATTTTAATGTTAGGTTTTGACAAGTTTTTATCTTTATTTTCCCTTTTAATAGCTTTTTTTAAGTTTTCTATTTCAGTTTTATATTGGATACTTCTGGCCCAGTTATGACTGCTCCAGTTGTTACTTTTAGCTTCTTGTAATTCAAAAAATCTTAGTTTTATCAACTTACTTTTTCTTATTAGTTTTCGTCTAGCATCTACAAATATATGTCTTACTCTTTTATATTTAATATTTAAATAATTAGCTATTTCTGGATCACTTTTTTCACTAAATACTCTTAATAAAAATACTTCCTTTTGCTCACCTTCTAAAAATCTCTCTATTTCATATTTATAGTTTTCTATAGTTATTTCTTCTATAACAGAAGCTTCTGTATTTATTTTAGCATCAGGAATAATATCACTAATATAAGCATCATCTTCATCTATTACTGGCGCATCTAGTGATACAGTTTTAACCGTTGAATATCTTTTATCGCATCTTAAACTCTTAATCTCTTTTTTTATTTCTCTTTCTGAGCAAGTATAGTAATATGTAAGCTTAGAAGCTCCAGCATCTTCTTTATATGTATCAAAAGATTCCAGAAGGCCTATAGCTCCTATTTGAATTAAGTCATCTATTTCTAATCCTACTTTATTATTTCTATATTTATAAGCTAACTTTTTAAGCATTGGCTCCCATTGTAAATAATCTTGATTATCCATATAGCTTCATATCCTCCTTAATAACTTTTAAATTATACCAGCTAATTTATTTACAATATCCTTATTCATTATCCTACATTTTTTATCTGAATAAAGCATCTCTTGGCCTATATCTAACCAACTTAATGGCTTCATTCTATCAGAAAAATATCTAAGCTTCACCAGTTGCAATTCTTCATCATCTAACAATTCTAATGCATTTTCTATTTTTCTAATTTGTCTTTCTTTTTCAATGATCTTAAGCTGCAGCATTTCTTTTCGTTTTTCTCTTTTGATTAATTCATTTTCTACCGAACTGTAAATGCTATTTGTTTTTGATGTTATACCTGAGTATGATTTTCCCCTACAACCTTCATATTCCTTATTTAGATACTCTAAATCTATCTTGTAAGAATTAAGCTCTACTTTCATAGATTTGTAATTATATAGTTTCCCTTCAACATAAGAATACATATCTTGCATTTAATCTCCCCCTGATATTTTTAAATTATCGAAATACTACATTCTTTTAATAATTAAATTTCTATAATATCATCAATTATTATTATTGGTTCATCATCACCATGATTAATAACTAAAACTGTTTCAAATATTTCTTTTTTAGTTTCTTCCTTTAATTTGCTATAATTTAATATATTATCTTTGTAATTGGATTTTATATCATCTTTAGAAGCTTCTGAATAGCCTTTAAATAAATCATAAACTTCTACATCTGTTAGCTCTATCTTAACATTGGAAGGGTTTTTCTTCTTCTGTAAGTCCAATAATTCTTTTTTTAATTTTTTCAAGCTTCTCTGCACTTTCCTTATCTTCCTCCCATGTTTCTTTAGCAGTTAGGGCTAATAGATCCGTTAGTTTATATATTCCTTCTTCATTTAACACTTGTTGCATCTTATCATCAGAAATATTAGCAGCTTCTTTTGGTTCAATTCCTAATATAGCCGTAATTAAGCAATCTCTATTAGTTAGGTCGCTTTCTTCTGCCATTTCCAATAACATTTCCTTTGATTCTTTTATTATTTTTTTGAGGTTTTTATTCATTTCTATTCATGCTCCTTTTTCTCCACTATCTCTTCAACTATACTTAATAATTCTTCTAATTGTTTTTCGTATTCTAATTGTTTTTCTGCTTTTAGCATGGTATTGCATAGGGTGGCTATAGCCGAAGCTCTTTGTGGGTCTAGTTCTCCATTAACTACCATATTAGCAACTCTGTTTAAGCTTCTTCTAATCTCTCTATTATCCGTAAATCTTAATCTAATCTTGCTTTTTTCAGCCATTTTTTTCACCTCCCTTATAAAACTTTGTATTTTCAATACTTAGGCTCCTTACATAGTTGCCATATATTTATATTAAAAGGCACCTAGATAGCCCTTAGAAGCTAAAATAAATGCCTTGTTTTTTTGCTTATTTAATTTTTAATTGAAAAATGGATTTTGATTATATTTGAAAAGTCCGTTTTCAAGTCCTAATTTTCTTAGAAATTCTTCCTTACTATCACTTTGGATTAATGTGTAATATAATCTGTCTTTGTCTGCTTGGTCACCTGCATATATTTCATTGTTAAGTAATATCGTTTTTATAGTTAGTTTAATGCCATTATCGGTTTCATTTAAGTATCTTTTTTGTAAAGCTAAATTAAATAAGGCCAATGTTTCACTATTTTGTGGTCCACCATATAATAAGCCTTTTTTCATTTCGCTAATTTCATCTATAGTTGATATATTAATTAGATCCTGTATAACTTCGTATCTTGATGTATCTTCAATTTGAAGTAAATCGGCAGGTTTGAAACTGTAATCACTTACTTGTTTTTGTATTTCATTATCGTATGTATTTCTTATATTATTTTGTTTTTGTAATAATCTATCGAATACGTTAATGGCTTCTTGTCTAGCATTTTCTAGCTGTTGTTGTATTGCTTCTAAGGAACGTTTGTTGTTATTTCCGTCCATTTGCGCTTTCAGATTAGCAACTTTGTTATATATTTTCGGTTTTACATTTTCTATTTCTGTAAATGTTTTAGTTAATTTAGCATCTCTACTTTGTTCTAGTTTTTTTATTTGTTCTTTTAAATCCATATTCCCACTCCTTTTTCGTTTTCTAACTATATTATATCATATTGATTATTATGTAATCTAGTATTGAATACTATATTTATGGTATAATATAAGAGTATTCTCTAAGGATTTTAACATTTGAATTGCTGTAGGGCGCTTGGTACCGCTCTACTCGTAGGTTCTTTTATTTCTATTTTTCCTATCGATTTTTGGAATATGCCCCCTGGACACTTTGCTCCAGAGGGTTTTTTATTATATTTATTTAACTATATGAAGCTTTGGGTTTTCATCTTTAAACATTTTTATTATATCGTATATATCCCAGCCGTTAAAATCAGAAACTAAACTCATTATAGCTACTCCTGTATTGAAAATAAATGTATGTGTATCACATTCCATTACAAAATCTTTTGTTTCTTCATGATCCATATGCTTATTTAATCCAATTTCTTTAGCAGCTTTAATACAACTATAGTAATCCTTTGTTTCTAATTTATATCCGTCATACTCTTTATCTATCGGAAATAATCCGTAAACTTCATTTGGTGTTAGTCCTTCTAATAGATTTATTACTAAATTCGGTAATGAATAATTAAATGTAGTAATCTTTAATTTTTCCACATCTAATTCATTTGAAAATATATTACAATAAACCATACTGCTACTTAGCATCACATTTAAGTTTCTATATCCAACTTTTTTAGATAAATAATATAATTTTGCTAATGCTTTTAATTTACTATCTTTGTTATCATATGCATGATTCAATTTTCCTAAAAAGTCAAATACTTTGTTCCATTCGTTTGTAAATCCAGTAGCTAATTTATAAACATTATCTATTTCGTTATATGTAAATGGAATGATGTCATCTTTATATATATCTCTATCTGTTTTTATTTTTTCTATGAGATTAATTTCTCTTTTTTGTTCCAGTTCTCCACCTGTAGCTCTATGTTTCCATAGGTTTCCTAATAAAATAGCATCATAAAATATATTTCCATATCCTTGCATAGTTGATTCCCTCCTTTTGTATATAGTTACTATTGATTGGTTATAAAATAAGCAGCTACCAAGTTGCAAACCCAGTAGCTACCTTGTAATTAATTTTCGTTTAACATTTCTTTAGCTAACTTAATAGCCAAATCTAATTGTTCCTCATTTAGCATTTTAACCCAAACTATTCTTCTTGCTGTTTCTTTTGCTCCATGTCTTGCTATCATATCCTCTAGTAGATCTTTGTGTTTTGGTAATAGTGCATCTAATACCTGTTGTTCTGCTTTTGTTAATACTTCATTCATTCCTAATTATCCCCCTTAATATTTTTATAAGTAATATAAATTGTTTAGTAAATCTATTATGTAGCTAACGTTTGCTCCTGTCATATTTCCTATTTTGTCTACTAAGTACATTGTAGCTAATGCTATTGGTTTATGCAGTATTATTGCTGCAATTAGTATTATTACTACTCCAATTACTATTTTTTTCTTAGCTTCCATTATAATTAACTCCTTTACTTGTATTTTATTATTTATTTAAATTAACCACTCTTTTGTTATTTTTACCCCCTCTCCCCTTGGTAAAAGAGTAGATATCTACCCCTCTCCAGGAAGTAGAGAAGGGGAAAGCAGTCGAAAGAGTGGTACTTAGTATATATTATTTCGCTAAAATATTCCCCTTGCTTTAGCTTCATCTACTGCATCATTTTTACGTCTATTTCTTTCATTTCTTAACTGACTGACTTTATCTGTATAGTATGGATTCTCCACCCTCGCCCTTGGTTCTATGTTTGCATCAGTTTTAAATATATTCTGGATAATCATATCCTCAAAGGAAGGTTCTCTCATATTCTTAGTTATCATGTAGTTGTATGTAGTGTTAAAGGCTTCTCTCTCACTTTGGGCTATAATTCTTAATATATAGTCGAATAATTCTTCCTTCTCATCTTCTTCCAGATCTAAACTAAATACAAACTCTTTTAGATATATCCACTCTGTTATAAATTCTTCGGAACGGTCAAAAGTAAACTCATGTTTAACACTGGTTAAAGCTTCTTGTTTACTAAATCTAGCGCGTTCTCTTTCTATGTCTATTTCTCTTAGTCTAAATATCTTATAAAGCAGCTTAACTATCCAGTAGATTGTCATTCTTACAAATACTATAGTAAGATGTATAACTCTTTCTAATAGCCATTTTAAGCAATTCCAAATAAGTTGATATATATTTATTCTTGTTTTTTCTTCTTGCATCGCTCCACCTTCTTATAAAGATAATAAGTAAGCTCTAGCACTCCAGTAGCTATCAAAACTTAATTGCGGTATTCCTGATATCTTGTATTGTGATACTCCTATTTTTACTATTTTCATTTTCTTTTCCCCCTTTATTGAAAAAATACTAGCTATGCAATATAATTAAATTGATTGGTTGTAGTTATACTACATAGCTAGGTGTTGCCTTTTTGGTAGCGCCTTTTTTATTTGTGTAATAATGCAGCTGCTAACTCTTTGAAAGTCATAGCTGGATTAATTGCAGCTATAATTTGTAATAATTTCAAGTTATCCATTGTTATATTTCACCCCCTTTCTAATCAGATAATTTATTTATCACCATTTGTTTATAGCCATTGTAAGCTTGGTAATATTCATTACTATTTAATTCTTTTATGCCTTTGTTGAATTTCTTTTGTATTTGTTTTTCTATGATCTCTGCATTGAATCCAGCATTTAAACCAGTAGCATATAATTGTTTGACTTGTGTTTCTGTGATTGTCTGAGATGTCTTTTTAGGTTGTGTCCAGATATTCTTAACATTATTTTTTTTACTCTCTGGACCAGCGAATGTAGTTGTATCTTCTTTAGCTTCTTTTTCTTCTTTTCCATGCTTATTAGTGGAATCTGCATCTTTTGTATCGTCTATTAGTAGTAGCGCATTTAGGCAATATTTTCTGGCATAGCTTGATGTTGCTCCAGTAATTTGACTTGCTTGCATACCTTTTATATTTTCTTGCTCCCTTGCGACTGCTTCGGTTTCTATAGTTTCACCTGTTTCTACATCTATAAACTTTGCAACAACTCTTATATAGTATCTGTCTCCTATAAGCTCTGTTTTGTCTTGCATTATTATTGTTGCATTGTATTTAACAAGTAGTGGCTTTACTGCATTTAATATGTCCTCTTGGCTTCTGTAAGCATATCCCCCAAATTTATTGAATTGATTTTTAGGACAATTTAACTCATTTTGTATTGCTAATAGCTTTTGAAAAATGTTTTTACTCATATCCTAACCCCCTTATATAGCTTCTCTGTTACTAGATTCCATTAAATCGATATAAGCTAGTTCTCTTATTTCTTCTAATTCTTCTGATTGTCTTTTATAAGTTGAATAAGCTTCTGATATTATCTTTTCAATTTCTTCTGTTGGTATATCATGTCTTTTTGAGTTATCTAAAAATACTTTATAGTAAACTAAATAGTTTTCCTTTTCTTGTTTTTCTATTAACTCCACTGTATTGTTATATATTTCTCGTTTACTTTTCATCAATTAACTTACCCCCTTCATTTTTACCTTTTCAAGCTTCTTTAAAAATTCTTTCGGTTCTATCTTTTCAGCTTCTAAGCCGTTAAGAACTTCATCAACTTGATATATCGTATAATTAGCTAAGTATTCAAGCTCTCTGTCTGTAAAGTCCCTTGTAAGTTCACATCTAGAAAGACTGAAATATGTATCTATATATCCCAATTTCTCGCTCAATCCTTCGTCCTCTAATAGCTCTTTTCTTTTCTTTTCATTTTGCGCTCTTATCAATTTCGCTTCCAATTCATCTTCGGAATATCTTTGCCAGTGTTGTTCTTGGTAATGGTCGTTCCATGCTGTCTTTTTAGGCTTCTTATTCGCCCCTGTAACCTGTTTTACTTCGTTACTTGACTTGTTATCCGTATTAGATGTTTTAGAAGCTTGTGAGCTTGTTTCCTGTCCTACAAGGTATTTATGTATGTAGTAGATGTTATTTCTTCCAGCTTTCTTATGATTGTTTTTAATAGTTATGTAGCCTTTTCCCTGTAAGGATTTTAAAGTCTTGGTTAATTTACTAGGACTTATATTATTATCATGTTGTATTTGCTCTCTTGTTGGAAAGCTATAACCAAAATTGAAATTGTAATATCTAATAAGATAGCTTAATACTGTTTTTTCATATGGATCTAAATTTCTATCCGAATAAAAATCATTGTCTATTATTGTATAGCTCTCCATGTCACAACCTCCTTTTGAGTAACTTTATTACTTTTTATAGTTATAATTATACTCACTTATGGTTATACTGTCAACTGCTTTTATAATCTTTTATGATTATATATTTAATCTTTTTAGAGGATATTTTAAATCAAATATGGTATAATACTACTAAAGGGAGTGATAAAATGGATGCCAGTAAAATAATTAAACAAATAATGATTGAAAAAAATTTAACTGTTAAAGATCTAGCTGAAAAATTAGAAATGCAACCGCAAAGTCTTAGTAACAAATTACATAGGAACAGTTTTTCTCTTAATAGCTTTATAAAAATAATAGATGTACTGGATTGTGATATCCAAATAGTAACAAGGGAAAATCATAAGATATTTAAATAGGACCTACATACTTAGGTTCTTTTATTTTGTTTTAAATGAAATGAAAAAAGAAAGTTTGCTTACATACTTTTGTAAGTAGGCTTTATATATATTTTTTATTTTTAGTTTTTGTATATAGTATTTATAGGTGTTCTGTGAAAGCAATTCAACTGTTCCATGAAAGCACTTCAATTATTCTGTTAGAGTAGTTCAACTGCTTTATTAAAACAATTCAACTGTTCTCTCAAAACAATTCAATAGATAAACTGTTCTGTGAAAGCATTTCAATAAGTACTATTTTTTAGATCATTACCAATGATGTTGAAATGAAATAAATAAGAAAGTTTGCATACATACAGACTTATTTTTGTATGTATTTTTAGATTTATTTTTGGATTTTTATTTTTAGATTCTATTTTTAGATAATGTATCATTTACTGTATCACTTACAGTATTATTTACTGGTTCACTTACTGTATCATCTACTGTATCATTTACTGTATCATCTACTGTATCTCTTACTGTATCATTTACCGTATCACTTTTAAATGACCTATTTTTAGGATATTCATATAATAAATAACTTTGAATAACGATATTTGAATACTCACCTCGTGATAGTTCACCACATGATATAATACTTTTCATCTAAAAGTTGAGGATTTTTACGAAATTCCCAATTATATATATTATTGGGGTTTTCGTGTATTTCCTCACTTTTTAATATAAACGGTAAAACCTCCTTAAGTGCTTATCTAACATAGGTATATTTTAACCCACTTATACAAGTGTGAAAAGTTCCACAGTTGTAAATAAGTGCTTATCTAACATAGGTATATTTTAACCTTTGAACAGCGAAAAAATTCGCCCTTCAAAATATTGTGCTTATCTAACATAGGTATATTTTAACCTTATACCAACTTTAACTGAGGGTAACATTACCCCTAGGTGCTTATCTAACATAGATATATTTTAACTGTATTATGTAATTTTCTAAAGTCAATATCTTTGACAGTGCTTATCTAACATAGGTATATTTTAACCTTACCTTGAGCTGTTACTCTTTTTTGAGTAATAGCGTTTACATAAAAATAGCCACTGGTAGATATCCAGCAGCTTCTTCATTTCTAACTTATAGCTCGTCTTTAAAAACGTACTTGTATTATAAGTGTCATAAGCACTTTTTCCTTTTTAAAAGGGTAAACCCCAAATAGGCTTTTCTAATAGTTGGAGTTCTCCACTTTTTCGTTTTAAAACGAGAAACTTAAGATACCGATAGTTCTACCTCTAACCAGTTTTAGGACATCGCATTTTGCTACCCCCTTACGGCTCAAACCTCGTCAATGTTTCACATTCCCAAAACGGGAAGATGGTCAAAACTCAAGGGCGAAACACACTTGAGTTTTTTCTGTTTCTAACATTTTACAATGTCTACTTGCACCTCTTTTAGTCCAAAGTATTAATACTGATGCAAATTTAATTTCTTTATATAAGGGGTTATCAGAATTTTCGATTACCCTTTTAAATTCTTCTTTTAGTCCAAAGATATAATACTGGTGCATATTTAAGGTTTTCATCATTTTGATGATTACCTTTAAATTCCTTTAGTTGTTCACCTTGTAACTACTTCGAAATTTTCTAGTCAGTCCACGAGGACTCTCCAAAATTGGTTAGTCTAAAAAAATAAGGTGAGTTAGTATTAGTTTCTAGCCTTCTGTAACATCTATTTGAATAATCTATCAATAATGAATATAAGAGCCATTAGGAAGGCGATAGGAAGCTTAAAACATAAAAAAAGAAGCCCTGGGAGGACTCCTTTCTTGAGATTGAAAAATTTGAATTACATTTGAAACATATAACAGGTAGTATAATTAACGCTTATATATATTATATCATTAACTAAAACAAACTCGGAATGATAAAATTTAAAAAAGGATCCATAAAGGACCCTTGAAATAAGAACTTAAATCTAGAAATTATAAAATATTTTTTATTTTTGTTTTGCGATATTTATATTATATCATATAGAACATATATTCGATATATTTATTTTATTTTTTCTTTTAGGTCTTCTGCATATCTCCATACTAATTTTTCACCTGTAGGTAATTTACCTGCACTTTTATATTTACCCTTACAACATTTTGATATACTTTGATGTGCTATATTGTATTTCTCTTCAGCTTCTAGAATACAATTAAATGTTTCTCCAGTAGTGATACAAATTACTTTTCTAGCCCTTGGATTTTTTTTACCTGTATATTTACCTGTATATTTACCTTTAAGTGCTTCACTTAGTTTCTTTTTAGTCTCTTCCGATAACTGTTTCCCGTGCATTGGATGATTTTCCCCTTTAAGTGCTTTACTCAATTTTTTTCTAGTCTCTTCTGTATGATGTTTCCCGTACATTGGATGATTTTCACCTGTAAGTGGTTCACATAGACCTGTTTCCCATGCGTGATGCATATTCTCACTATGAGTTGCCCATTCTAAATTCTCTACTCTGTTATTAGTTTTATTGCCATCTATATGGTTAACTTCTGTTTTTCCTTCAGGATTCGGTATAAACGCAGCTGTTACAAGTCTATGTACCTTTTTAGCATATCCCTTTCCATTTTTATGTAAATGAACGCATAAATACCCGTCTTTGTTTTTACATAATCTAAGTATTTTGGCTTCTTTAGTACGATTATAATTCAAGCTCTTTACTTGTCCTAAATTGCTAACTTCATAGTTTTCAAATCCCTTAACTGGTTTCCATATTTCTATCATATCTATTACCCCCTTGTTCTAGTTCTTTTAGATCCTGGCGTAACTTATAATATAAAATTGTATTTATATATCCTGGAACCTCCCTTCTGTCCATCCAAACAATATGCAAGTTAGAGTATTTTGCTTCCAGTGAAAAAATTAATCCTGAAGCCGATTTTGGATTTACCTTATTTCTATAGTTACCTTTTTTAACATTTGTATAAAAATTCCCATCTTCTATTAGTAGAATAACCTTAAATCCGTTCTCTTTCGCTCTCTCTAGTTCCCTGTAAAATCTGTTTAAGCCTTGCTCGTCTTTCCTTCTGTCAGTAAGATTTGATAAAAGTTCTTCTATACAAGACTTTCGTTCAATAGTTATTTTTGGTATATATCCGTTCTTATACTGGATTGCATAGTCACCTACATCTAGCTTCCTTCTTACAGTCTGTATTCCGTTCTTATTAAATATTTTATAATTAAATAGGTCTTGTTCTCGACTGTCCACGATAATTCTATAATCTTCAGCATTTATTTTAAGCATTTCGTACCTCCATTTTGTTTAATAATCCTTGAAGGTATGCCATTCTTTTTATTATTTTTTTCAAAGTTTTATATTCTTTAGTATCGTCTACTTCGCAGTGATCTAGAGTTTTAAAATAGATTTCCGCCTTATCTAATCTATTATTTAGTTCTTTTAATTCTTTTTCTATATCTTGTCTTGTCATAAAAGCCTCCCTGTATTACAGGTTAATTTTTCTTTTACGCCAACTCTTATCTTTTTAGTTCCTTTTCGTTTTTTCTTGTGTGTCCTCCAACGTTAATAGCTAATCTTCTAATTTATAGAGATTTATCAAAGCTTTAAGTAAATTTCTTTTAGTAATAACCCTTGTTGCTCCTGGGTCCACTTCGTCCAAATAGTCCTGACATTTTAAAACTTCTAATACTAACACCTCTATAAACTCTTTCTTTGTTAAAACTGGTGCTATAATTGTTGGTTTCAAATTTTACCTCCTATAAAAATCAAAGTATGTAAAGTATGTAAGATTACACAGTTTTACATAGTTTTTTGCTAAAATAGTGCAATTTTACAGCCTTTAAAATAGCAAAGTATGTAAGATAAAATGGCTTAATTTCAATGGTTACATGTATTTCTTACATAGTTTGACACACTTTTTTTGCTTAAACTTTTAAAAACATATATCCTATATTCTATATATTATTATTTATTTATTTT
>OBZR01000540.1_pt1 | contig 21218 bp, 23 predicted proteins | sample 1495541 | NCBI WGS metagenome assembly OBZR01 (sample SAMEA2580240, study PRJEB22360) | human gut metagenome | biome: human gut; feature: human-associated habitat; material: faeces | place: Denmark | collected 2008/2010 | reverse complement strand
TATACAATACCACTTCAGCATCCTGCAGGTAAGGTACTTTTTTGTAAGACTGGCAGCCGGTAAACATAAATGCTGCCAATACGCAATAGAATAATTGTTTCAATCGTTTCATATATTTCTTTCTTGGGGATTATACAATTCTTCGCAAAACCGGGTGTTTCCATTTCACCCGGCCAGTACGATATATTATTAAAATTTTCGGGTAAGTTCTTTTTATTTCTTTTTTCTCCCTCCGGTATGCTCATCCATATCCCTCATGTCCGCTATTTCGAAGAACATCTTCATCTTCCACTCTTCCAACGTGCCCTTGTTGATCTTCCGACGGACAAATTTCACCTTATTCAAGAGCGTGGTATGCTTATTCGGGAAGTGATGATTCTCAGAGACATATGCTCTTAACTCATCACAAAAAGCGATAAAGTTCTGATCATTTTTTTCTGCCATTCATCCACAACTGATCGTTATTGTTACTACATGAGGGCGGAACGCTCCTTAACAATAGCCTCCTTAATACAATCTACAATGTAGTGCGCATCGTCATCGGTGACATAAGGTCCTGCAGGCAGACAGAAGCCAACCTTGAATAATTCTTCTGATACGCCATTAACGTAAGCTACAGCATCAGCATAAACAGGCTGCTTGTGCATTGGCTTCCATACAGGACGACACTCAACCTTCTTATTAAGCATGAAGACACGAAGTGCCTCTACATTCTCATTAGGCTGACAATCTGTTACAGCACTATATACTGCCTTGATGACACCAGCTGTACCACCTACGGCTGTCCTGACGACTTCCTTGTAGGCATTTTCCTGTCCTTGGATCTTAACATCCGCATCAAGGGTGGCAGCACAAAGCCAGAAGTTCGCATCATAACGAGAATCAGCAGGCTGCTTGTGGATATGTACCTCTGGAACGTCCTTCAGTAATTCCTCATAAAGTGCTTGAATATGCTTGTGATGTGCGATATGTGCATCGAGAACAGTCATCTGTCCACATCCGATGCCTGCACATACGTTACTCATACGATAGTTATAACCTATTTCTGTATGCTGATAATAAGGATAAGCATCACGGGCCTGAGTGGCATGCCACATCACATTGTTGGCATCTTCATCATTCTGGCAGATGAGAGCACCACCACCAGAGGTGGTAATCATCTTGTTACCATTAAAGCTCAAAACACCGAAACGTCCAAAGGTACCAAGCACCTGACCGTTAAAACGTGAGCCCAGACCTTCGGCAGCATCCTCTATGACAGGAATGTCGTACTTGTTGGCAATAGCCATAATCTTCTCGCAGTCGTATGGCATACCATATAGAGCTACAGGAATAATTGCTTTTGGATATTGACCAGTCTTTTCCTTACGATCGATGATTGCCTTCTCAAGAAGTTCGGGGTCCATGTTCCATGTCTCACGCTCTGAGTCGATGAACACAGGCTTTGCTCCAAGATAAGTGATAGGGTGTGATGATGCACAGAAGGTGAAACTCTGAACACAGACCTCATCGCCCGGCTTCACACCACAAGCTATGAGAGCAAGGTGTACCGCAGCAGTACCGGCACTCAGGCAAACCACCTTATGATTCAACTTACTCCCATCAGAATTTGTATTAGCAAAATCTGACAGGGCCTGCTCGAAGGCATTCACATTAGGGCCCATCGGGACTACCCAATTGGTATCGAATGCTTCCTTTACATACTTCTGTTCTACACCTTCCTCACTCATGTGAGCGAGACAAAGGTAGATAGTCTTTCTTTCTTCAGCCATAATATTTAATATGCTATTCTATTATACTTCTTCTCCTGCAAATTTCACCTTGAAGCCTAATACTGTCGCAAATATCATCTCAATGTCTTTGATGAACGAGTAGTGACGATAGTAGCAGCAGTTCAAGCGTACCTTATCAGGATAAATTACATTATCATTGTATTCTGTGGCAATCTCTTGCATTGGCCGTGTATCACCTTCTGTTTGCCTCTTCGCTACATACTCTGAAATCATCTCGTCCTCCAAGCGATACTTCAATGTTGCAGGGCCAGTGATGCCTGGACGAAGCTTCAATACATCTCTATCCTCACCTCTGAGTTTATCCGCATAGCCTGGCACGTCAGGGCGAGGACCGACAAAAGACATGTTGCCAATCAGTACATCCCAAAGACCTGGAAGCTCATCGAGTTTATAATGACGAAGGGTTGCCCAAAGGGGATTTATACGAGAGTCTCCTGCTACCGATACGGTTGAACCATTATGATTTACTGTCATCGTTCGAAACTTGTGGCAGTTAAATAATTTACCACCTTTACCCACACGCTTCTGAACAAAGAATGCAGAACCGCCTGGCATTTTCACTTTTACCATAATTGCTACAATAAATAACACAGGCCACAGGAACATAAGTCCTATCAAAGCGAGCAGACGGTCAAAAATCCATTTCAATACCATATCATTAAACTTTCAATATTTCTAAATACAAATCTTTGCCCTCCAACTCTTCAAGAATTCTCACATTGCTTGCAGACATTGCCGAACGATATGATGCTATGTTATCCTTGTTTACCGTTTCAAAGAGTCTTAGACCAATGCCAAACCCCACCTCATTTAATATCTTGTTCATCATAGTACCCAAACCCATGCCACGATAGTCTATATCCACCATACGACCACGGAATCCCTTGCCATGGAAAAACGATCGGTTAAAACAGTAGCCAGAAATCCTCTGACCATCTAAGAGGACGTATGCGAGGAATGCCTTATTCCTCTGCAACTTTTTTATGCTCTTAACGTCAAGTCCATGGGGTTTGAAGAACCTATAAGCCTCTTCTGGCTGACGAGCAAAAAACTCCACAAGTTGTTCCGTCGGTATTTCACGGATAGGAACTATCTTGAATTTTGATGGTAAACCTTTAATTATAACCCCTTCACCACTAATCGATCTCAATCTCCTGCCATAACGTATGGTAAAGAGGAATGAATTGAGGACTTCAACCATATCCCACAGCCATGTCATCTTGTCTCTCAAGAAATGTGCAATTTCGTATAACATATTCCTTACAATATTTTATCATAAAAATCATACAATCTTTTGTATTCTAAGCATTGCTCGAAACCGGATGCAATCTTATCTACAAACTCTTTATCTCATCTACGTATGCTTTCACAACTATCTGTCTGTCAAACTCTCGCTCCACTTTTTTACGGGCAGCTACCCCCATCTGCTTGCGTTCCTCATAATCCTTTGTAAGGAACATGCGTACTTTCTCAATTACGTCCTGCTTATCCTGCTGATGTACGATGAAACCCGTCTTACCGCTTTCCACTATCTCGCCACAACCAGAGCGATCGGTAGTAATAACTGGACGACCGGCAGAACATGCTTCCAGCAGAACATTACTCATTCCTTCGGGATAGAATGAAGGATGAATTATGCAGCTCGCCTGCTCTATGAATGGTCTCACATCACTTTGCATTCCATGGTAACACACGATGCCCTCTTCGGTCATCTGCTTCAAGCGACTCTCATAGTCGCCCTCGCAACCGCCAACGATGTGGAACTCCGTATTTGAGTTCTCCTTGCGGATAGTCTCCGCAGCTGCAAGATACTCTTCGATACCTTTATCCACACGAATACGGCTGATGAAAAGAAACCGCACAGGCTCCTCGGCAGACGGATATAGCTTCTGGGTATGATACTCAAGATTCACGCCCGAACCAGGGATAAGTTGCGAGCGTCCCTTCACCATCTTATGATTAAGACAGAACTGACGGTTGGCACTATTCTGGAAAAACACCAATCGGGTCTTGTTCATGCAGAACTTGTAAAGCATGATGGTAAACTTCTGAAGCATACCTGGATACTCTACAGCAGTACCCAGTCCCGTGACATTAGCAAGCTGAGGAACCTTACAGAACTTTGCCGCCAAACCACCATACAGATTCGGCTTGATAGTGTAGCTCAGTATCAGGTCTGCCTTGACCTGCTTCATGATCTTTCGGTAAGTTAACATCAGTTTGAAGTCCGTCAGAGGATTCATACCTTGACGATTAAACTGAGTGTCAATAATTTCGCAACCGATGTTTCGAAACCACTCAGCCTTCTTTTCATCCTTACCAACAGGGCTGGAGATTATAACCTCCCATCCTTGATTACGGAACTCTTGAAAAACCTCCTTACGAAAACTATGTAAACCTACGAAACTATTTGATAAAACCAGTATTCTCATTAGTTTGTTATATTTATCAACAAAAAACATTAAGCCAAGATATCTTTGTCCGCAAAAGGCATATAGACCTCATCCTTGCACTCCAAGATTACAAATACCGCTCTCCAGCGATTCCAGCCTATGCCACTTTTCGGTTCAAAATAAATAGCATCCGTCTGTTTACTACTCTCGTCATACAGATACTCAACACCACGTCCATGATTGTACGCCTGCCTGAGGCGAATATTCTCTTTAGCCTGATTCATCAATTTATCTAAAAGAATTTTATCTATTAACATTGTCTTTAGCCTCCTTATACTTAATCACTCGTGCTGGATTACCTACTACCACAGCATTATCAGGCACAGTCTTTACAACTACTGAACCTGCACCGATGGTTACGTTGTTGCCAATGGTGATATCACCAATAATAGTAACATTGCAGCCGCAAGTCACGTTATTGCCAATACGTGGTCGGTGGCCATCCTTCTTGCCAATGGTGGTACAGTGGATACAGCAGAAATTTTCGCCTATAGATTCCGCATTGAGAACAGTAGAATACGGATGCGCATACTTAAGACCTTTACCAACCTTGGTAGAGAACGGTATCCAAAAGTATTTATCTCCAGGACGATACCAACTAATGAGCAAATCCAATGCAGGACCAATACGGTAATAAAACACAGACCGGAAATAACGGTTGGTATGAAGCTGATATACAAACTGCAATCTAATAGGCAGCTTGATGTTTATCTGCCCTTCAATCACTTGCAAATCACAAAATATCAAGTTTCTTTTACCCCCCCCCTATTAGTATAAATACAAGATAATGAGGAATATATAGCCACGAGAACAATAAAGAACCAATCAGGTGTAGGCTGTCTCTAACTTTACGTTTATCCATTATTTAAATATTTTATCAAACTCTTCTTTATAACTATGATAATTGAAGCCAGTAAAACTTCTACAGGCTTCTTTCATCTTAATTTTTTCTTCAACTGACATTTGTACAGCCTTTCTCAAAGCCTCACCCAATAGATGAATTTCTGATACCAATAATCCATTAAATCCATCCTTGAGATAATCGCAAATATTGCTTGAAACAGTAGCAATCAGAGGAGTGCAACAACTGAATGACTCAACGAACTTTGTAGGAAAACCTGCTTTGTTCTTCAAAGAATTTTCTCTGATCAACATCTGAAAATCAGCATTACATACATACTGTACCGCCTCTTCATGCGAGACTCGGCCATGGAAGATTATATTATCCTTTATCGCAATATCACCTCCAAATACAGCTTGGAATTGTTCTTTAGTTTGACCTACTATATCCAGTTGAACATTTGGCAACTCATTTATCTCTTTGATAATAAAATCCAAACGATCCTTAGTTGCTACAGTTCCAGTACTACCAGCATAGACCAATTTCGTCTGTTTGTCAGATGCAGTCAACGTCCTTTCCCTACAGAACTTTGGATTTGTAAGATCCACAGTAGGCGGTACCAAAATGGTGTTAGTATAGTCCTTGTAATGCTCATACAGATAACGGCTAATAGCAATCACACCATCCATCTTCTTCATACAATAACGCATGCGCAGATTAATGTCTAACTTGCGTATGATATCGGCAGGAGACCAATGATTATTGCTCTCCCATTCTGTCAGATCGTGTACTACCTTGATCCCATTCTTATGACATATCCTTAAGATGCGAAGTGAAGCTACTGCTGGAAAGTTATAGAGCACCACATAGTCTGGTTTGCGCTCTAAAATAACCTTTGACTCGACAAACGTGAATATCTGGTGCATCCACTGCTTTGTTCCTGTCGGGTACGGAACAGGATTACTAACAAAGCCATCCACAACTTTTGACGCATTCTTGATATCCTTTGAGATTCCCTTAAACGACACTTCAAAGCCCATCTCCCGCAGCAACTTCGCATTCGCCATCACACGTTGTGCAGCCGCGTTCTTGTCCGGCAACTCAAATCCACCGAGGTATAGAATAGATTTACTCATTATTCAATAATGATTCTAACTGTTCTTTTGTAATAGATTGCTGTTTTTTATTTGCAATAAGACGATTTTGTATGTCTAAATAAAGAGCCTTATCTGTCAGCATTCTCTTTATGCCATCAGCAATCTGATCAATTGGCAATATGAGACCAGTCTTTTCTTGTTCCATAAACTCAAAGGCACAAGAAAAGTCGGTTGTTACCACAGGAGTTCCTATTGCCTTTGCCTCTGCAATAGTATAGTTGAATGTTTCAGAGGACGAAAGACAAACAAGTAAATCGCTTGATTTGATATAAGGATAAGGATTCGATTGAGCACCTATGGGATGAACACAATCATCAACTTTACAATCGCTAATGTTGCCTATCAACTTATCATACTCTTCTTGTACTGCAATACCTCCAATAATTCGCCAATCAAATTCAAGACCTGATTCTTTGAGTTTTCTTGCTATCGCTGGGATATAAGAGAATCGCTTTACAGGATCAATACGACCTATAGAAACAAGATTTATCTTCTTCTCAAAAGGCTCACCCGTTGAAGCCATTGTATTTACTTTCGAAACATTGACTGCATTGTAAACAACATGAATTTTCTTTTTCCATTGTGGTTCACAAGCTATCAAGTCTTCTGCAGCAGTATTTGACACACATACTATCTTGTCAAAACAATTATATGCAGCAAAAGCTAAATTATTGTCCATGCTCTTGAATCGGCTATAGATGCAATGTACCCAAGCTATCTTTTCGGGGGCTGAAATATATTGTGCCATACAGGTAGATTGACCCTCTTGAAAAGCGATTACAACATCATATTTTTCAGATAGCGACTTGGCCATTTTCTTGAACACCATATCCGATGGATCGTAGCCGAACTTCATCAGCAAACGTTTACCCGACTTCAAGAACCTGACCACCTTGGTCTTTATCCCCTTTTGGGTAATAACTGCATCTAGAGCACCTATATTCAGTCCAAGGTAGTTCACACCCTTAGGCAGAATAACCACATCATCCACATCATTGGTAAGCGCAAAGACATCTACCTCATACGCCTCCTTATCAATCAGGGGAATGAGATTCGCAAAGGAAGTTAACGTACCTCCTATTTTATAATACGGAAGAATGAATAGTATTTTCTTCATTTATTTAGAGTACATTTGATAGAATAATTCCAATTGTTCTCTTGTATAGCGTTCGTTTTTAGGATAGAGTAGAGCTTCATGTTCCATAATCTGATCAATAGACCAATAGAACTTAATATGCTTTGCGGGCACACCACCCACTACCGAATAAGGAGCTGTTGACTTAGATACTACAGCACCTGCAGCAACGGTAGTTCCTCTTCTCAAGGTGACACCCATAAGAAGAGTTACGCGTGTACCTATCCAACAATCTTCCTCTACTACCACATCCATGTCTTGCAGTTGTTTCTCCTGTTCGGTAATGGTGCGATAAAATCGACCTATCCGTCGCTCGTGATTACCTGTGATAACTGTCAGTCCCTCGGCTGCACCTGAATGCTTCTTCATGATGAATTTTGCCTTGGGAGTCATGATAAGGGCATCCTTGAGACCTGTATCCTCATACATATAGACATTCTGTGCCCCTTTGATAACCAAGGGTTTTATCAAATGTGTGTAGGGGTGGCAATACCCCAACTGCTTTCTGTAGTTTGTAAAGTGCGAGCGCTTCAAGGCACTCATACCTTTGAGAAGTGACTCTTTGATAGATGCGTAAATCTTGCTCATAATATTTCCTTATAGGACAAGACTTAGCATCCTGCCCCTTACTTTATTATTTCTTCTAACTGCCCTTTGGTGTACCGTTCTTTATCTGGATAAAGTTTTGACTCATGCTCCAAAATCTGGTCAATAGTTCAGTAATACTTGATTACCTTTGCAGGCGCTCCTCCCACTATACTATAGGGTGGAACATCCTTAACTACAATACTTGCTGCTGATACAGTTACTCCACGGCTGATGATCCCCCCTTCAATATGACCACATTCATTCCAATCCATACATCGGACTCTATCACAACATCTTTGTCGAGCCCAATATGATGATTTTTAGTAGCCTCTGTAATGGAGTTGCAAAAGGTGCCTACTCTTCGCTCATGGTCTCCAGTTATAATCTTCAGATTATGTGAAGCTACTACATAATGTCCAATCGTGATTTTGGAGGTGATTGCATAAAGTACGGCACCCGTTCCGATATGCGTATCATGCTGAATATTTATGTTTCCCCCCACAATAATCATTTTCCAAGGCAAGGAGACATTGTCGCCTATATGGCCAATTTTGTTTCTACCTGTATTATATTTCAGGTTAATCAGTTTAGATTTTAACTTGTTAATCATATTCATATCTCAGTATTTTCTTACATGATTGCCAACATGCCGAATGCCATCATTACATAGAAGCTCATCAAACATTTGGATATTTTGCTATCGAATAGTTTTACTTTCTCTGCCTCACATATCTCCGCAAACTGTACAAATAGTATCGGGAATACCGGCAACATACGGCGAATATCAGGATGGGAGGCATTTGCCAGCATAAACACCAAGCATACCAGCAACATGACCGCCTGCTCGAAAGGCATTTTAAAGACATACTTCTTCAGAAAGAGCTGACAGCACAGACTATAGAATACTACAAACCAAAAGAAGCCCGCTATCAGACACATTGACGACATAACAATATGCGAGAATGTTTGGGCTCCACTGTATATAGCAAATGGTGGCAACGGTCTGACCATCGTGAAGAGTACAATGGCAAAGTGACTGATTCCAGGAGGAAGCGACTGGAGCTTAGACACCATACCACCCGCACTTCGTTCTGCCGACAATTCTTCATAGCCCTCCAATTCGGCTATTGTTTGCTCCATCAGCGATGAAGCTAGTATTGATCCTGCTGCAAATATCAATACAATTGCAAACAAGAAGGTGGCAATTGATTTTAGACTGCTAGTTCTGCATTGCACATATAGATAATATCCGATGAAGGTTGCTACAAAGATACCTGAATAGAGTCGGATACCCCATACGAGAATCATGATGACACCAAGCTTCACCAAGCCCGTCAATGAGAATTTCTGATCCACCACATCAAACGCACATAGATACAGGAAGCAAATGACAATATCTCTGATGACTACCGTAGAATAGAACAAAAAAAGTGAACACAAAGCAAACGTCAATGTATAGTGGAAAGCTTTCTCCACCTCAAAGTGTCTCGAAAGGATTCGGAATAACACTATAGCTGAAAGTACACCCCAAACCGTCTGAAGCAATGTCATGCCATAAACCGTCATACCGCCAAGATCATTGTTGACAAACATAGCCATTGTATTCAAGTAGGCATTGTAGAGGAGGTTGTTATCAGCAAAGTGAAAATAACAATCTATAAAATCTTGTTTGTTATAAAAGAAGTGAATTCTGTTAATATATGAGTCAATATAACGAGAGGAGTCAGAAACTAAAAAATGATCTAAAGTCGAAAAAGACAGACTCGTAATGTATGCAGTAACTATATATACTGCAAAAATAATGTAAAATATATTCCTTCCTTTCCGTCTGATATCTCCAGATAATGTAAGAGTTACCCCTAAACCTGTGGCATAAGCAATCATCAACAATATGAATGATGAAATCGAAGCATCCAAGACTGTAAAAAGGACAATCAGAGCCAATATTAAAATAAACATAACTATATCTTTTGCAGCAATTTAACCATCTTATTTGGCAAAATATTTTTTACCTTGTTTCTTAAGGTGTGCGTTTGTCTGTAATACTTTGCTGCAATGTATTCAAATCCTTCATTCTCCAACTCTTCATAGACCTTATCACGAAGTGCTGGCCTGGTAGTAGGATAATATAAGTTTTTGTTTTCACTAACTTTTACGCAATCTTCGTCAACTTCGTTAAAAGTAACTCCATTCTTGCACAACACATCCAGCATATATTCTCCTTTCTTGCTATTACTTAATATCAGAGATAACCCTTCTTCGTGCTTAAGGTCTGGTCTTTTCTTCTGATACCCCCAGAAGTCACCCATCGTGATATCTCCAGCTCTATTCAATGATGAGAACGGACATACATAGCAACTTTCACGTGCAATTGATCCTTCAAGGAAAGCAACAAAGTATTCTGAAAGTTTGCTTATCAAATAATAATCCTTGTGCTTCCCGTTAGGATATTTCATTGTGTATCTAAGTGTGATAGACCAACCATTGCGTTTCTTGTCGCGGAAATTAATGTCAATCAACTTAGCATTATGCTTCTTTTCGAGGAAAGAGACATAAGCGTTGAACATCTTCTGACTTGGAACACCATGGCAGATTACATCTGCTGTATAAAAATTTTCATAGTCTTTTCTGAGAAAGCATTTCAAACCGTGGACTTGACAAGGAGTTCCGGTGAACAGTACAACCTTTCCTGCATCCAAATCAGCTTTACACTCGTTGTATGTATCCTTTATATCGCTTTGGAAATATTTTGAGCCCGAGGTCTTCCTTACTTCATCTTCTGTAGTTGCGCCTATATGATAAAGGTTATGTTCAGAATCTAAAGACGCTCCATACACAACACCTTTTTGTTCAATAATCCATTTAGCAAGAGCCGGATAAATGCCGCCAGAAGAACTAGTAAGAACTTCCTGACTGTTTCCATTGTATGCACCATAGTATTTCTGCTCATCGGATAAGCCAATCTTATTTTCCATAGGGCAAACCTTGGCACAAATGACACAATCTATGCAATCGTTATTAACCACAACAGGAAACAGGAAGCCATCATTATCCTTCGACATTGAGAGGCATTGCTTAGGACATTTCTGCACACATGCCGAACATCCACAACAATCGGCTATTTTTTTGCCATCTAAATATCTATTCATTTTTTATATCTATATTTATTTCCATCAGAGCATTGTTAAGAAATTCTCTAGAGATATTCTGCTCATCATGAAGTATTTGAGTTTTTGAATTATAATTGATTGGGGTTCTTAGAGCATCAAGCATCTCTTCGGTATGTTGGCAATATTGTGCTTCAAAACCGAACTTTGACAAAAGAGATGTGATACGAGAGGTTTGGGAAACCCTACCCACATGCGAGCGTTTGGTAACAACGAATTGCTTGTTGTATAAAACCGAGAATACACTTCCATGAAACGAATCGGTCAAAACGTATTTTGCATTCTTGATGAGGTTTACAAAATCAAGTGGATCAGCCAGTTCGTATTTCCCATTAAGAACTTTTTGGCTATCTTCTTTGTATGGCAGGATTAACACCTCACGACCTTCAGCAATCTCATTAATGCAACTTATTGTATCATCGTACATCTCGCCCAAGAAATAACAAAAGACATACTCGTGATTAGGCCCTTTCTTACCTTCTTTATCCAACAAGTCATCCCACATTTCTGTACCTACAAGCATTGTGGGGTCAAGAACCTGAATTGCATCAAGATCCATGTGTTCCTTCAAAGCCTGTTTGGCCAGACTCTCTCTTACGGAAAGATACTTGAAATCAGAGATGTATTTCTTTGTCTGTTTAATATAATACAGAGGTAAGCTGTCAAGCCCAATACTTGGTGCATACGCAATTTTCTTATCTGGATTCACCCGATGAAGAAACCGATAAGGAGATACAGGCAACTTCAGAGCTGACCAAATCTGATCACTTCCACAAACATAAGCATCAAACTGCTTGTTGGGAAAATTCCATCTGCTGATTCGTTTCGATATCACATGTTTTGATACAAACGAATGTACATACTGTTTGAGCTCAGGAGAGATAAAACGTTGCTTGCTTACATTATTGATACAATCGGCGAAATACTGTTTCTTTTCTTTGCTAAATGCAGTATTAAATTTCAGAACAATTCTGTCAGTTAGGACTTCAAGCAAACGGACAAACTTACCTGGAGCCTTTATATGACATAAGGTAACATTATTTCCTTTACTTGATAGGTATCGGCTCAAAGCTAATGATTGAAGTTCTGAACCATAGTTCCCGTTGTCAAATAATGTTATGATTGCGATTTTCATATCAACAATATTTCTTGAAGAAAGACTGGAGCTGGTTGTTCATTCTTTCTATCGAAGGATGATAATAACCAACTGGCTTGATTTCTACATTTCCCACTGCTTGCGCAATAGCCTCAGGAGTGTGTTCATGATAGAACTGCCACCCCTTAGACATAGGCACGTCGTAGAAGGCTTTTGCATAACCCAGTACCACAGCTAAGTCATGACACATATAAGTGATTACCTTTGAAGGGAATGAGTTGTTGGCAAAGTTTGGTCTCATCACATTTGAACTCAATCCAATGTGGCATGAGAACAAAAAGTCATCCAGCTCTTTGCCGGATTTATAGCCATTATATTGAACTCGTTCGCATCCTGCCTCCTCATTAATCTCGGTTATTCTATTTTGCAATTTCTGCATATTTTCACCCGAGCCAAAACCAAGAATATGCAAAATATAATTCCCGGAAAAAAATCTAGCAGACTCCACTGCAGTCATAGCACCCAACTTTTTCATTTCTACAGTTCCTGCATATACAACATGAATTTTTCCATCGTCAAATCGGTCATTTGTTCTCATTGGGATACGACCTACTCCGAAACTAACAACAAACTTTCCATCTTCAAGTTTCAGGTTCCGAGGAATACCATCATTGACACAAATATAATAGTCCATTTGTTTAATCGAATGTATCTCTTGGTCAACCCAAGGTCTATCAGCGACAGCTGAATAACCATACACTTCTTCTACCTCAACAATAATCTTTCTCTTCACAACTCGCTTTAATTTTGCGACAAGATTTGTGATGGCAACACTGTGGTAGAGTACAATAGTGTCATCTTTGCGAAATTTAAAGATGAAAAGAAGTGCAAAAATTAACTTCTTGAGCAAGAAGTCCAACTTTTTAGCAATTTGACCAAAGCCGTGAAAACCTCCAAGGTATGTCAAATCACAGCCTTGAGCCTCTGTTCTTGTATTAAAATAGAGTCCCTTTCCGTTTTTCTTGCTGGCAAAAGAAATTATTTTAGGAGTAGAGCCACTTTCCTTCAATTGATCAACGACATAGTGCATCTTCAAGTTTCCAGGAACGTTACCACTATAATTGGCTTTATCATTATTTGATATATACCAACCTATATAATATACTTTCTTCATATACGTTCATTTATGTATTTTCTAGTTCTAACATATTTAATTGCTTTTTAACTACAAATGGCTGATAAATGCAATAAGGTAATAATCCAAGTGCAGTTGCAAGAATCACTATTGACCAGTTATCTGTAAATTGCGAAACAACTACGATGGTGGTAATTTTGAAGATGGCCGCAAAAAGATAGAATCGCAATTGAACCTTCAAAGTACCCAAGCCTGCGACAACTGTGGACTGGATAGCTACCCATATCATAACAACGCCATAGAGTAGGAAGAAAGAGGCTGTAAGGTAGTTCACTTCGATAGCTCTATCTCCCAACCAGATATCTATGATAGGCTGCAACAAAATGACAAACACACACTCCATTGCAATACAAGCTAAGGCCAAATAGTTCAAGACTTTTTGAAGCTTGACAATCCACTGATAACGCTTCTGGCTATAGGCTTTTGTGATGGCTGACCACAGGGGTGACATTGCAAGCATAATTAAGCTACCTACAAGAGCAAAGAGGCGGAAATAGATTTGATAGTCCACACAACATTCGGGCGAGAAGAACTTGGAAATGAACCATTCGTTGGTAACAGTAATAACCATATACATAACCTGAGCCACAAAAAAGGATATACCCAAACCAAAAACAGCCTTTACTGCGTTTTTTGTGACATACTGTATCCTAGGTCTGCAATATCTCATTTCTGAAAAGAAGAAAACAGAGAGCAAGGTCAGTATGGATGGAATATTAATTAATATGGCGTAGGCTATGGATAATGTACTAAGTTTGCTTTCAATTGAGCTATAATCAGGAGCAACAAACAAATAGGCAACAAGCAATATACTGGTCAACAGGTGAAGCAAGTTGACGATGGAAGAAAGTTGCAACGCAAACAATATGCTTCGAACAATATGCAAGAAGAACGAGGCCATGATACCAATCATAGTAATGCCTACACACCTTGCAAGCACACTGTGCGAAACTACATCTGTGGAGATATTGAACAAATTGTTCCAGTTGACAACAGGCATGATAGCATACACGATGATAGTAAAAACTATCGTGATAGCTCCAAGAGAGGCGAATGCTGAGGATGTCAGTCGTTTACCCTCTTCATAATCCTTTTTGGACAGAGCCTTGGTCAGATGGTTGCGAAGTCCGTTGCCAATTCCCACATCGAACGATAGAATCCAGTTCACAACCGTCAAAATTGTGAACCACAGACCAAGAATCATATTGTTACCGAAATAGTCAATATAAAGTGGCATGGATAGCATATTGACTATCATGCCCAAACCCTTGATACCAAAGGCGGCAACTATATTTGCTACAATTCCTTTATTGTTCTTTATTGTTTTAGCGTCTAATACTTTCATTATTTTCTGTATCCAATTACCTTTGCCGGAGTTCCCACAGCTATTGCGTTGGCGGGTATTTCACAATTAACAAGCGATTGAGCTCCAATGATAGCACCATCATTTATCTTGGCACCTTTTAATATAACACACTGAGCTGCAATCCAAACATCGTTACCAATATGAATACCATCTTTGGACACATCGTCCTCCTGATTCCTAATCAGTTCACCTATCTTGGTTCCATGGTTAGAGTCTATGATATAACACTGACCTGCAATGGAAGTATTGTTACCTATAAAAACCCCTTTCTTGGCGAATATAACTGTGTTCATTCCAATATCAACATTCGAGCCAACAGAAATTCCCCCCCCCATAAATAAACACCTTGATAGAAGGTTACGTTCTTACCAAGTTTAACGCCTGTGGCATTAAGATACACCTCCCCCTTTACCTTGGGGGTGCTTTCACACTCGGTATGTGTAATCACATACGCTCTTTGAAGCCGCAACAAGAACGACCTGCGAAGCATGAATAAAAATGCTAATAATTTCTGAATCATATATTCTGATTTTTCTATTTGCTTATCCCTAAAAATACCAGTCTTAGATACTTTTTCTTTGATATGCCCTTCTGCAGCAATATACATAAAGCATAAGTTGCCACACATAGGAGCAATGAGAAGAACTCTAGCAGTACCGGTTGGTCAATGCCGATGGGCAAGTACTTGCGCATCACGCCAAAGAGCACCAACGAAGCCAAATAAGTGATTAGCGTATATTGACCATATTTACTGAAGTTGTTGATAAAGCAGATACCCTCAAAGCGTTGTGCCAAATACATTATTACATAGGAGCTAGACACGCCCATTGCAAATCGAACTACACATTTTATCAGCATATCAACTGATAGGATTGCTGTATTAAAGCGTGACAGATAGACAGTATAATCCCAATTCCATATCAGAAACAAGCCTGCTGTGATGATAAGAGATATCGCAAACCAAAGGCTTGATTGCTTGGGTGGATGTACTCGCAGTAAATAACCTACCCAAAGGAATGGGAACATGAAGTTGAGATTCGATATTGTCGGTATATATGGTGTGAACATAATCACCACTGTAGAGAGTAAGATTGCCCAAGTGTTGTTGTTGATTAGCTTGCTAAAAATCACGATGACAACAAATGACAAGAACAGGCTGAATAGATACCAATAGAACGAGAGGAACGTAAGAGGTCCCTTCATGGTCATTGTCAAAAGACAATATAAACTTGTCCATACAATTGCAGGTATCATGAGATGCTCAAACTTATTTTTTACAAAAGGAAGAATCTTTGCACCTCTGATCTTCTCCAAATCAATAAAATAACCACTGATAATGAAGAATAGAGGCATGTGTACAGCAACTAAATTCCCCCCCCCTAACAGGTTATTAAAGATAGAATTACTAATAACTTGCGAAGCATGATCCCAAGTGACTAGAAACATCGCAACGAACTTACAAAAGTCCGGCCATTTAAGTCTATTTTTCATTGTTGTCTAAATCGCGTTTTGTTCTTTTCATACTGTTCTGCTGACTCAGGATTTTCAATATCTATTGAGTGTGACAAACAAAAATTGTTTATTTGTTAACTCACTTATTTTGAAGTGCATATTGGTATTGAACCATAGGCATCAACCTCACCTGTGCACACACTTGTAGTTCAATTATATACCCTTCCTCCAAACCATCTTATTCACTACGCCAACGTAACTCTGAATTATCTTCACAACTTTGGTACTGACATTCTCTTCAGTGTAGCTAGGTACAGGGGTTCCGAAATCACCATTCTTTACTAACTCAACAGCTGTATCGACTGACTGTAAAAGTCCTTTTGTATCAATACCACTCAGAATAAAGCCAGCCTTATCAAGAGATTCAGGACGCTCCGTAGAGGTACGAATACATACGGCAGGGAAAGGATGCCCCACGGTAGTAAAGAATGAACTCTCCTCCGGAAGTGTACCACTATCACTAACTACCGCGAAAGCATTCATCTGGAGGCAATTGTAATCATGGAAACCAAGTGGCTGTTGTACTTGGACTCGAGGGTCGAGTTGGAAACCAGAAGCCTGCAAGCGATTGCGGGAGCGTGGGTGGCAACTATAAAGGATTGGCATATCATATTTCGCAGCCATCTTGTTTATTGCGGTAAAGAGGGATGTAAAGTTCTTCTCTGTATCAATATTTTCCTCACGATGGGCAGAGAGCAGGATATACTTACCTTTCTCTAGTCCGAGACGTTGGTGTACGTCAGAGGCATTGATGGCTGCAAGGTTCTCATGAAGAACTTCTGCCATAGGAGAACCAGTAACATAGGTTCTCTCTTTAGGAAGTCCGCAGTCTGCCAGATATCTTCTTGCGTGCTCTGAGTAAGCCATATTCACATCTGAAATAATATCCACGATGCGACGGTTAGTCTCTTCAGGGAGACATTCGTCCTTACAACGATTACCTGCTTCCATGTGGAAAATTGGAATATGGAGGCGCTTTGCACCAATAACACTCAGGCATGAGTTAGTATCACCAAGTACGAGAACCGCATCAGGCTTTGTCTGAACAAAGAGTTTGTACGAACAGTTAATGATATTACCACAAGTAGCACCGAGGTCATCCCCTACGGCATCCATATAGACTTCAGGTTCCGAGAGTTTGAGATCGCGGAAGAAAATTCCATTAAGATTGTAGTCATAGTTCTGACCTGTATGAGCTAGAATTACATCAAAGTACTTACGACATTTGTTGATGACTGCAGCAAGACGGATGATCTCGGGACGGGTGCCTACGACGATGATAAGCTTGAGATTACCGTTCTCTTTGAACTTTACGTCGCTATAATCAAATTTGGGAGTTTTGTTTTCCATTTTATTATTTCTTTTCAACCGGATCAAAGTAAGTGTCTGCCCGATTGCGGTTGAATACCTCATTGCAGTACATCACAGTTACCAAGTCTTTGGTTTCACTTAAATTGATAATGTTATGGGTGTAGCCGGGAAGCATATGAACTGCCTGAATCTTATCACCACTCACTTCATAGTTCCAGATGTCATCTGTTCCCTCTTTGCGGAGTCGGATAAGACCATGACCTGAGACTACGATGAAAGTCTCCCACTTAGAGTGATGCCAATGCTCACCTTTGGTTACTCCAGGCTTGCTTATGTTGATACTTACCTGACCATTATTAAGAGTATGAATGAGTTCTGTAAATGAACCACGCTGATCGACATTCATCTTGAGGTTGATGACAGCTTTCTCCTTAGGGAGATAAGAGAGGTAGGTGGTCATAAGTTTATACTCAAGGCTGCCTTGTGGTACGGCCATAGCGGTCTGTACTTTACTCTCGTCAGGATTCACTGATGCTGCACAATCCTTAATGATATCGACTATTTCACCAAGAGTTGTTCTATGGGTAACAGGACAATAGCAGTAACAACCATCTTTCTTTGGAAGTACCTCAAGACCTTCGAATTCACAACGGTGCTCCTTACCTGTCAATGCTGATATCATTTCATCTACAAGATCATCAATGTAGACAAGTTCCATCTCAACACTACGGTCATTCACCTGAATAGGAAGATCATTGGCTATGTTACTACAAAAAGTAGCGACAGCACTATTGTAGTTAGGGCGACACCACTTGCCAAAAAGATTGGGAAAGCGATAGACAAGCATCTTGGCACCGACCTCTTGACCGTAGGTAAGGAAGAGGTCTTCACCTGCCTTTTTTGAACGTCCGTACTCTGAATTTCCAAAACGACCGGTAAGAGAAGCTTGGGCTGATGACGAGAGCATGACAGGACAAGAATTTTTATGATTCCTCAGCGTATCAAGCAGAGTACCGGCAAAACCAAAGTTACCTTGCATGAACTCTTCTGGATGCTGAGGACGGTTGACACCCGCAAGGTTGAAAACAAAATCAGCCTCAGCACAGAAGTGGTCAAGTTCTTCTTGGGTATTTCCGAGATCATACTCAAAGACTTCATCCACTTGTACGCCTTTGTACCAACGGGCTTTGCCTTCCTTTATGTTGTTAAGTTGGGAGCAAAGGTTTCTACCTACAAATCCCTTGGCTCCTGTTACTAATATCTTCATTATTTACTTGGCTAGATTTATAACGCCATTAAGTTCATTCTGGATGTACTCAAGAGCGGCAATCTTGGCTTTGGTTTCTTCAAGGTCAAGACGACGTGTGTTATCGGAATTAAACTCTGTGAGTTCACAACGGTTCTGATCACCCTTTGTGAAGAACTTATCGTAATTTAGAGAACGGTTGTCTGCCGGCACGCGATAGAAGTCACCCAGATCCTCCGCCTTAGCACATTCTTCATTAGTGAGCAGGGTTTCGTACATCTTCTCGCCATGACGGATTCCGATTACCTTAATATCTTCTTTCTTGCCACCAAAGAGCTCGCAAACAGCCTCTGCCTGTGTTTGAATAGTACATGCAGGAGCCTTCTGAACGAGTATATCTCCATTCTGTCCATGCTCGAATGCGAACAATACCAAGTCAACAGCTTCTTCGAGTGACATAATGAAACGAGTCATCTTGGGCTCGGTAAGAGTGATAGGAGTATTATTACGAATCTGGTCAATCCACAAAGGTATGACAGAACCACGAGAGCACATTACATTTCCATAACGGGTACAACATATTTTTGTGTCACCGGAATAACGGGACTTGGCAACAGCAATCTTCTCTTCAACTGCCTTGGTAATACCCATCGCGTTGATTGGATACGCCGCTTTATCAGTAGAAAGACAGATAACACACTTAACGCCGGCATCAATAGCAGCATCAAGAACATTATCTGTTCCGATTACATTGGTCTTCACAGCCTCCATAGGAAAAAATTCACAAGAAGGCACCTGCTTCAAAGCAGCTGCATGGAAGATATAATCAACGCCTTGAGTGGCATACTTCAGTGTTGATTTATTGCGAACGTCACCAATATAAAATTTTATCTTGTTAGCTACTTCAGGCATCTTAGCCTGATATTCATGACGCATATCGTCTTGTTTCTTCTCATCACGTGAGAATATGCGGATCTCGCCAATGTCTGTACAGAGAAAACGGTTAAGAACTGCATTACCAAACGAACCCGTGCCACCGGTTATCATCAAAGTTTTACCTGCAAAAATGCTCATACTTGAATATTGTTATTTATTTGATTATACTTTATAATATCTCTTATACCACTCTGCGAACGCTCTTAATCCTTTTCTTAATGATGTTGATGGCTTGAAATCAAAATCCTGCTCCAGTAGTATAGTATCAGCATAGGTAACAGGGACATCACCTAGCTGCATTGGGACAAACTCCTTGTGCGCTTCAAAATCAAAATCTTTAGAAAGAACGTCTGCGGCAATAAGTTCTTCTTGAAGAATGGTAACAAAGTCGAGAAGATTTTCCGGTGAACTGTTGCCAATATTGTAAACCTTGTATGGAGGAATTGGCAAACCGTCTTCACCATTCTGTTTCTCAGGAGCATGTTGCATAATACGAACGACACCTTCGACAACATCATCAACATAAGTAAAATCGCGTTTACAACGGCCATAATTAAAAAGCTGAATAGTCTTGCCCTCACGAAGTTTGTTGGCAAAGCTAAAGTACGCCATATCAGGACGACCTGCAGGACCGTAAACAGTAAAGAAACGAAGGCCAGTAGATGGGATGTTGTAAAGTTTACTGTAAGCATGCGCCATCAGTTCATTACTTTTCTTAGTGGCTGCATAAAGAGACACAGGATTGTCGACCTTATCGTCAGTGGAATATGGGACTTTCTTGTTGGAACCATATACTGAAGATGAAGAAGCATACACAAGGTGCTCCACATTATGATGACGGCAAGCCTCAAGAAGATTGTAAAAGCCAACAAGATTGCTTTCGATATAAGCATCCGGATTAGTGATAGAGTAACGTACCCCTGCCTGAGCCGCCAGATTCACAACCACTGCAATCCGGTTATCTGTAAAGATTGTCTCTACTGCTTTTTTGTTGGCAATAGAGTCGTGAATAAACGTCCAATCACGATTAAGCGCCTCAATCTCTTTCAAACGCTCCTTTTTAATATTGACATCGTAATAGTCAGTAATGGAATCAATACCAACTATCTTTATATTTTTCACATCATGGAACAGACGCTTCACTAAATTACCACCAATAAAACCGGCTGCACCTGTGACAAGAACGGTCTTGCCCTCCAAATCCACATTATAGTTTACCATAATCAATCTCTCTGAAAAATATCACGAGTATAGACTTTTTCCATCACATCGTCTAAGCAACTATCATAACGGTTAGCGATGATAGCATGGCTCATTTCTTTAAACTTTGCCAAGTCATTCACTACTTGGCTGCCAAAGAAAGTCTCACCGTCTTGCATGGCAGGTTCATAAATGATAATAGTCGCTCCCTTTTATCAGGAT